>TARA_R110002012_G_scaffold87192_2_pt1 | contig 64818 bp, 71 predicted proteins | sample TARA_R110002012 | Tara Oceans TARA_R110002012 (sample SAMEA4396515) | marine metagenome | biome: Westerlies Biome; feature: [DCM] deep chlorophyll maximum layer (ENVO:01000326); material: water (ENVO:00002006), including particulate matter (ENVO:01000060) such as... | depth 40 m
CGGTTACAAGTGCCTCATGGACTGAAGAGTTCTTACAGTGCCGACAATACTCAAAATAAGATTACATTCTCGGAAACCGAGATTTGAATCTTATTTTTTTAATCGTGGTTGCTTATGATGAAAAAATACTACACGAATGAAGAAGGATTCAGAATGGCCGCAGGTGTGGCCGTGTTCAAAGGTGACAAACTATTGATAGTTCAGAGGTCAGAACTGGAGGACACTAAGCGGGGTCTGTGGGAGTTCGCAGGGGGTAAGGTGGAGAACTGCCGAGAAACACCCTCAGAAGTCGCTCAGAGCGAAGGAAACGAAGAATTAGGTCTATCCGTACCAATAGCGGAAAAGGTGGGCATACACAGAGATTTAGAGATGGAGCCGCCGAAGGAGTTTCATTTGTATTCGGTTGTAGTCTCTGAGGACTGGAGTCCGGTCTTGAGTTTTGAACACTCGGCGTTTCGCTGGGTCACGGTTTCAGAGTTGAAGGCTATGCCAGCCGATAGGCTGAGTCACCATGTCCGGCACTTCTTAGGCGCTGGCCGATTTGACTAAAACGCTGTACTGCGTTTTATGTATAGGCGACACCTTTATGTAGGACACCTCCCGTGGCTAGTAACATGGAGAGCCAAACGAGCAAGCCAACATACGCAGAAGTACAGGGAACTGTAAAGCCCCTATACTGGAGAACAGGAGAAGACCAAACCATTGAGAACGCATGGATTAACATGAGTTACAGAAACGCAGAGGATGCACCTTCACAGATGGAGAACGCACGCCCTCAGATGTTCCAAAGTGGTTCAGAAGAGTGGCTACATGAAGGCGTAATGGGATTAGTCCCACTGGCTACCGTGGAAGTTTCGCAGTTATACGGCGAGGGTGACGGTATGCCAGACTTTGAGAACCCACTTATGGAGGTGGTCGCTTGATTATGACTGCGGTTTTTTGGGTCGCTGGTGTGTGCGGGGCGCTTGAAGTCCTGTCCATAGTCGCTAACATAGTTCACGCCCTCAGAGGTGTTCAATGATGAGTGATGAAGAGTTTGAAGCGGCAATGCAGAAGGCATGGAGAAGGATGGACGCCCTTGGCGATGCAGTCAAAAACATAACGGGGGCGAGCGAATGAGTTTGAGTGCGGTGGCTATTGTTGGCCTTGTCGGCATTGTCTTGAGTGGCTGGGTGAACTGGCTCTGTGAGCGGTTTGAACTGTACTGAGCCGAGCGGGGTTTGGGAAACAAAACCGTTGTACTGCGAGGCTATTGTAAAAAAAAGCGTCGTCGTCCACTGTGCCTACGGGATGGAAGTATATAGTCTTTTGTATATATGTCAAAAAAAGTATATGTTATATAGGGGGATTACCTCCCCGATATATGAGCCGCCAAGAATACCCAGTCGCTTTCCACCGTGCAAGCACTGAAGATGTCGAAAGCATTCTTGCTAACGGCATCCTTTCCATGAAGGGCCAAGGCATCACATGGGAAGAGGTCAAGGCTGGCGGAACTGGCTTCAAGTTGTGCCCTAGTGCATCCTCTGCACAGTGGGCGCATGAGTCCACCTTCGTTAAGTTTGGAGGCGTTGAAACCTCTTGGGCTACTGATGGGATGAACATAGCGGTTGACATGACTGTTCTGGCTGAAATGGGCGTCGGGTGGATGGCAGATGGCTACGGCTCAAACGGTGATACTCAAGTCCTAGGAGATATACCAGCAGAGGCTATCATAGGCGCATACAGTGACGAGGAAGTGCGCTCAATGGGATTCCGTGCGGCTGACGACCTTTCATGGGCTTACAGTGAGGAAGAATACTTCGCTCCTATACTCGCAACCCTCTTTGAGTCTGAACCAATGGAAACGGACGAAGTTTATTTCAACAGTTGGTGGGCTAACCACTGGACTAACTGAGAAGGTTAGATTCCCATAAACGATAGACTGAGAGCCAGTTGGAAATGAAAGCCCCATTTTTTAGCGCTCATCCACTGGAGCCACAGCAGTGGGGGTATATAGTCTTTTCGATATAATCGTTTTTTGTCATATATTCGATGTTGTTATATAGGTGCGACCCCTCGTCTGGTATAATGGCACAAATACGCACCCACCCAAACCCACCACAAATTACCTTCCCGAAGAGGGTTGGCGAAGCACCAATCAAGGCACAGATTACACAGCAAATTGAGCAAGTGCTTCAAGTCCTAGCACCTAACATGGACTTCAGCGAATATACACTACCTGTTCACCTAACCCGTGCAAGCCACTCAACTCAGAGTGCTGATGGAATGGTCGGCTGCTCTCTTACACTACAACGCCGTGGTCTATGGGAAAGCAACACCGACAAGATTTACATGAACCTCAAGATTGCTAACAATTCATTTGACTCTCTTCAAATGGTCTTGGCGCATGAAATGGTTCACTATGTACAGTACATGACAAAGTCGATGTACAGCACAGCCCACCAAGTCTCAGAGCGTGGGCGTGTAACATATGTTCGCCACTGGAACGCAGACCAAGCACAGACCATTCAACGCAATGTTATGAACGCTACAACTGGTCTTGATTTCGGCAGCGACTACATGCCACTACTGAACGCATACCTAGGCTGTGTTGGTACACCTACAACCAAGAGACAGAGGGACTACGATGATTACCTAGCACTACCACATGAGACCCAAGCATTCAGACTTACCCCACTTATTCTCAAGGCGTGTGGCTGGTCTTACAGCAAGGACGCAACCCGCAAGGCTACCGAGGCACGCAAGGCTTCCATGAAGCGCAAGTACCCCCAAGCGTGGAACCGCTGAGACTGAAAGACTGAAAAAAAATTGGCGGCCCTGCTGGAACTCCGGCGGGCGGCTGGGACTGGGCAGGAATAAAAAATTATTTTTTCGGGGCGGCTGGTTGTGGTGGCCAGCCGACCCCCCCTTAGTTGTCCCAGTACCATAATTTTATTCCGTTTATTCCACATACTGTTTTCGCTGTTGAAGTTTTGACTTTACTTATGTTCACATATATTTTTTTTATTATATTATTATTATATTTTAGTATTTAATTAAATGAATTAGAAAGGAGTATGACACACACACAACACAAGGGTATGATGTGTATGTGTGCTAGAGTATGCTCAGTCTGGATGATTATTATGTTCGATAACCTCAAGATTATTTTCAGTCTCTCGTTTCAAAACCCAAATAATTGTAGTTTAATTATTGGAATTATTCGGACATTTCTCATCCTATCTCTGTTCATTGGGTATTTTTTTGTATAGGCATTTTACCTTAGAGGATTGATATTCCCCAAATAATTCCCATGATTAACTTCAAAATAAATCCAATTTTTTTTTCAGAAAAATTATTTTCATACCCTTATGTTTACCTATACTTTTTACTGAAAGGCTGATAAACCATGAACATCAGCATTCAATTCCATGTCAGTTGCTAAAGTCGTAACCGCCTCTGGGGATTTAGTTATTCCAGCACAGTCTATTATCTATGGAATCCATTTGACCACTCATCATCTGGCCGCTGGAGCGCCACCTTCTGACCCGTGCATTGTTGATTTATTCAATGCGGCTACACAGGCGGCTGGTAGTGCCACTAACAAGGTAGTACAATTAGTGGCTATGGCTGGCCAACAGGTTGACAGACAATCCATCCTATTCCCTGCTGGCGTCAGATGTTTGAATGGTGGTAGTATCACAATCACTGCAAATGGCAATAATCCCAGCGTTACAATCGACTATTCTTGAAATAGGTGTGGGTTGGTGGGTTTCTCTATGCAGTTCATTCTCAAGTTAAGTCGTGACTCTAGTGTTCTAAGAGTGTCAGTCAAAGAGAGATACGCCCCTCAATGGGATAGTAGTAACTTCCCTTTTGATACAGTGACCACCGGACTATCAGATGAGAAGTTCATCGAGGAATTGGTGCAACTTGTTTTGGGTCGAATCATCAAAACTTCCTTTGACTTACACATCAACAAAATTGACTTCCATTCTAAGTTGAACTTGATTGAAAATAAAATCGGTGATGAGTCACATAACTTAAGTGAACCAGATTGGGACATCAATAACTACTACATGCTGACATTTGACATATTGGAAAAGGCAGAATCATTTTTCGATAAGGTATAAAAACTATATGTGCCTCCGTACTAACAATGGGGCAGGTATGCAAGATTGCACTACTTGACAATCCATCCGTTCTGGGTGGTCGCATACAGGCTCTGCTTCTCATGAATGAAGGCAAGGCGTTCTCCTTGTATCGTGACGGGGATTTCGTGATTATCGAGGAATAATAAAATGACTCTAAGTGACCCACACACTGAGCATATCCACTACATCTTCTATCAATTGTGTAAGGAGCGTGGATGGTCGGTAGGATTGCCTACGACCTTTGACTGGGGCTACCTACCTATTACGAATGAGATAGTTCAAGCCAGAATATCACACGATGGTTCTAAACCACTAATCGAAATACACCCTCTGGCATTTGAGTTCGATGACAAGTGGCTGGTGAAAGGGTTAGTACATCATGAAATATGTCACCATATCTTAGGTGCCGAAGTTGGTCATGGCCCGAAGTTCGATGAGTATGAAAGAGAGTGGCAATACTACTTCTCCTACAAGCAGTCTGCTCTCAACTTCGCTCGTATGTTACAACAGAATCGCAGGTTCATTATGACATGCTTGCATTGTGACCTGTCATTTGTCAAGAATAGACCAATTGAAGGCTCAGTGTGTCGTTCTTGTTGTGAAAAGCATTCTAAAGGAAATTACGACTCAAGGTACACTCTTCATATAGGTGGAGTTGCTCACGATTAAACATGACAACAACTGATATGTCGAAGACTGAGATTAAAAAGATGACCAAAGATACCATAGAAACCCTGTTTAGAGACAGGGGATTGGTTGCTATTGAGAGAAGCGCTGGTGCAGTAAAGTACAAAGCGATTCGATTCGATGAAGGTAGTATTAACAATGTAGCGTGCATTTACGGTGCAAGAAGTGTAGGTGCTTCCATTTGGGTTAAAGATATAGTATTCCAACACTTGAAAGAAACCGGAGTCATTAGTTCCACTTCTCACAATGTTGAAGATGTTTCATTCTTCAAGCGTGGCGTGGACTGGAAGATTGACATTGTTGATTTCAATGACCCAGCGATTGAGAGCATTGTCTCCAGTTGTGTGGAGATTCACCAACATAATTACGACGCTGAAGTTGAGCGCCAGAAAGACAAGGCAGAGCGCCAGAAAGTCGCAGCGGCCCAGAAGGCTGCAATGGATGCAAAGCGCAAGTCACCATTCTGAATAGGCACAACACTTATATAGGTGTAGCCTTTAGGCTTAATCATGGACTTAATGAAGATTGCCGACCCAGACATTGTAGTAATGTGCAAAACCTGCGGTTATGAAACAAGCGTCGCTGGCTGGATTAAAGGCAAGCGTAAATACCAATGTGATTGCTGGGTGGAGAGGATAGCATGAGCAATGAAATTGTCAGACAAACTATTGTCTATGCCGACGGTAGTATGGTGATTATGGTTCGTCAACCCGACGGCACATTTAGTTACGAAAGGAGGGAACGCTGATGATTATTTGGTTGTTAAAGTGTAGGGGAGTTTGGTTAGAATGAAGCCAAGTACGATGAGTTATGAACATGCTAAGAAGTTAGTTCAAGACGCTGGTTTGATTCATGAGAATGACGGACACCCAGATATTCATTACAGGAAGATAGCACAACTGTATATGGACTGGTGGAACTTGGAGTCAGAGCGATTGGCAAGACTTGAGAAGGAGGATTCTGTATGAAGTGTGCAGTATGCAATGACCCCGAAGTAGTTGAAGGTGGCAATATATGTCACGACTGCTGGATGAAGTTCAAAGCGGCAACTCCGATTCCAGCATATGATTCAGATGGTGATTTCAATATCAAACTGGTTGCTTCTAACTGTCCTTCATGTGGAACCGAAGTCAATTCTCAAGCCTACTGTGATGGTGGCAAGAATGTACTGGTAGTGTCTAACTTCTGTGCAACATGTATGGCACAGGAAGATGCTAAACTCCATGATTTACTAGATAGGATGCAACCCATGTTACCAGAAATAATTGCTGAGATGGATGAGATACTTGGAGATGAAGAAGATGATTACTGAGGATTACAGGCCAACTTCTCTCTCTGAGATAATAGGCCAAGAACACATTGTAAAGCCACTACAAGCAATGATTGAGTCATTGCCAAACAGCATTCCACATTTAGCATTCTATGGCAAGCATGGAACCGGAAAGACTAGCACTGCGATTTCTTTCATGAAAGACGCATTCGGTGAGAACTGGGATTCAAACTTCTTGGAACTAAATGCCAGTGATGAACGGTCTATTGGTGTCATTAGGACTAAGGTCAAGGACTTCGCTAAGAGGGGTACGATTGGTTCCTTCACTGCTAAGGATGGCAAGACATATCCTATTCCATTCAATGTAGTATTCTTAGATGAGTGCGATAACTTGACTCCAGATGCACAGTCGGCATTGAGACGACTTATGGAGAAGCATAAGCAGACTCGATTCATTCTCTCGGCCAACTACCCACACAAAATTATACGACCCATTCATGATAGGTGCGCTTTCAGTTCAACTCGATTCAGACCCATTGAATGGAGAGTGATTCTGAACAGGCTTTGTGAACTAGAAGGCAATTCATGTACCACGGCTGGACTGACGGCTATTGCTCAGAATAGCCACGGTTCTCTAAGGAAGGCTTTCAATTTATACGACATATTCAACCGCTTCCCAGAACTCTCAATTTGTGAAGAAGATGTGAATGACTACTTGGGTACGATTAACAAGAGTGTGATAAGAACTCTCATGGCCAAGTCTGTGTCTGCCGTCAAAAAAGATGAGCCAAGAATGTGGAGAGCAGTGGATTCTGAGATTGACAAACTGGCTGGCAGAGGTCTAACTGGATATGATATTCTAAATGAGATAATTCGATACACAAGTGAAGATGAGAAGATGCCGACCAAACTGAGGAACAGGATATTCAGTTTGATAGGTGATGCTTTACACTGGGTCTCTGTGAGCCAAGATGACATGCTGGCAGTCAAAGCATTCTTGAGACGATTTGCATTGGAGTGATTAGATGAGATTCTGGTTTTGGAAGAGGAATAAAATAGGTGGCCATAGGAAGTCCAAAGGAAGGGGGTTCACACGATGAGTGATGCTGACGATAATCCAGAGGTTCTGAAGAAGATAAAAGCGGCTATGGCCAAAGGAGAGAAGGAGTACGGTCACGGACTCAGAAGTGAAGATGACACTACACAATGGGGCACCGAAGACGACTCTTGGATTGAGATGGCTTTAGAAGAGGCATTGGATATGAGCATTTACCTTGCTACTCAGTTGATTAGAATTGAGAAGGCCAGAAAGCGTTTGAAGGACATGAGGAATTGACATGTTGGAACCTTTACTGATTGTTGATATTGCGGCAGTTAGTGAAAACAAAAAATGGAAAACTGTCATTCGTGCTAAGACCCTAACGGGTGAAAGTAAGTTACTCAATGTCTATGGGTGCAAGCCTAAGTTCTGGACTACTAGAGATAAGTCAGATTTACCAGACTGGAGTTTGTTACCAGCGGTCAAGAGTGTCAAGTATTGTGACAAGACCACGATTCAAGGCGAGCCTCTGATGGAGGTTACAGTTCATACTCCATACAACATTAGAGAAGTCCGTGACTTCTTCTATCCTCATTACTCTGCTGATGTTCAGTGGTCTAGTTTAGTCAGATGGATATACGGCTGGCGTGCAGTTATTGAAGTCGATACTGAGAAGGACTGGGACAATCTTAGACCCGTCAACATTCATGACTCAAAGGTTGAGGCCAGTGAGTTTAACTTGGATTTATTTTACTTCGATATTGAGACCGAGGATTGTCTTGATACTGAGACACCAGAAGGCCGTGTGGTCTCCATTGCATTCTATGATGAGAAGTCTGGAATACATGAGGTCGGTACAATTGCCCCAACTTCAGAACGCTTAGTTGTGTCATTTCTTACACAAAAAGAGACTCTGGAAAATGTTGTAGAGATGACCGCTGATACGATTCCCCCTATCGAGGCTGATAAGATAAAGGTCACGAACTTCGATTATGCCGACTTGGATGAGGCGGAGGAAAAGTTACTTTGCTGGTGGCATGACAAATTGAATGAATATAATCCAGATGTCATCGCTGGTCAGAATATCAAACACTACGATATTCCATATTTGATTAACAGGTCTAAGATTTGTAAAAACAAGGGCTGGAAAACTCCAGACCTACGCTACATGAAGAGGCTACCATTCTTCGATACTAAGATTGCTTACGCTGAACAGGTACAGGGTGCTGCTGCAACTACTGGTGGCGCTTCACTATCTTGGATGGCAATGACCACTCTTGGATATGGGAAGGTACCCCGCAATAGAATCACTGACTTGATGGAAAAAGACCCAATGATGTTGGCAGTTTACAACATATGGGATAATGTCGTAGCGGCAAGGTGCATGGAGAAGTTAGACCTGCTACCGTTTTACATTATGAAAACTGCATATCACAATTCAACTCTTCACAGAAGTCACAGTAACATGATGTTGGTTGAAGACATGATGGCACACCTACTCTGGGATGAGAATATAATCATGCCAAGTGCAAAGGTAGTTGCTGACAATATGCCAGAAGGTGGAATTGAGCAAGGTGGATTCGTCATGGAGGCACCAGTGGGTGTCTGGCGTAATGCGTTTGAGGTGGATAACTCGATGGAGTACCCATCAGCAATCATCACTGGCAACTTCGGCCCAGATACCAAAGTCAATCCTTCTGACTATCCAGAAGGCTATCCATTCCCAGTCACTATCACGAAAAGTGGCAGAGTATATCGCCGTGACAAGCAGAGTATTATGGCAACTGTTCTCAGAAACCTTGCCACAGCAAGACAGTCACTGAAAGACCAGATGACAACTGAGAAGGACTCTGAGAGACTTATGGTTCTCGATAGACAACAGAGAGTTATGAAGGAAAACATGAACTCTTGGTACGGCGTTTTAGGTTCTGGAAGAACTGAGAAAACTAAGAATCGACCATTCAGATTGGCAGACCCCGAAATTGGTTCTGACATTACTGAGACTGCCCGTGAACATAACGACTGGAATAAGCGATACATCAACAAAAGAACACTCTGGTTCTGTGATGAAGGAGTATATATTGAAAAAGACTATATACCCCCATCTCTTATGGCTATGGAACTCCGCTTCGGGACACTGTACCAAGACACTGACTCCTGTAAGGTGGCAATACTCAACCACGATGAAGTTGAAGCGGCTATCAGACCGTTCACTGAGGCAGATGTTATCGACATGGCTAACATACTCTGTAAGGAACTGAATGAGTCCTTTGATGACTTTGTCAAGGAGTGTCTGAATGTGGATAAGAATGAGTTCTTCAACATCAAACCAGACGCCTATTACAAGCGTTACTTCCAATGGGGAGTCAAGAAGCGCTATGCGTATCTTGATTACAATGACAAGAAGGGTTACAGGGGTGTTGAGATGAGAAGGTCAAGTACACCACAGATAGTCAAGAAGGTTCAACAGTCTATGTTTGAGGAAATACTCAATGGTGCTAGTCGAGTTGAGATAGGTCAACTACTGAGAGAGATGGTTGCTGACCTGCTGAATCCAGACATTACACCATCTATGGACTTTGGTCAACCGTTTGGTGTCAAGAAGAAGGGAACCTTTGCTCACAAAGCGGCTATGTGGAGTAATCAGAATCTTGGAACTGAGTTTGATTTGGGCGACAAGCCATGTATCTATTTTGTCAAATCTGCTGACAAGCCTATTCCAATCAATAGAAGGATTGCGATTGAATGGGGAGACAACCCAGATGATTACAATGTTGTAGTCGATAGGGAACTGACTATCCAAACTATGTTTGCTGAGAGTAATTCATTCAGAAAGATTCTGTCAGCACTGGGTACTAACTGGGAACGCTGTATGAGCGGTGTAGGTGTTTCATCTATGGGAGAATGGTTTCAATGACCAAACCTTCCAATGAAAGCATGATATACACTACCCTTAGAGACGAATGCGGTTTTACACATGAGATGATTAAGGCGTGCGTGAAGTACATGCCTTCTCCTAGGTGGCGTGACATTTTCAAAACAGAGAAGAGGAAACTCAAGTCTGGCGCTGAACCCATCATAAACGGTTTGGCGATAATGTGTCTGAGGGAAGAACCCAAAATGGCAGCCAATGCGATAATGAAACAGACTGAAGGGCTATCATATGCAATAACCATGTTCGTGGCTACTGATGTCATGAACGCTATGGAATATCGAAAAAGTTCCAGACAAAAGGTTTGGAATGTACTTCGGAGTAAGAAAATGAAAGAACGCCGATATGGGCTGAAAGAATGGAAAAGCAGAGGACTGCGAACCTATTTACAGTTCAAACGCTTACTTCCACCAGACCAAATATAGGCAAAGTGTTATATAGGGGTACTCGTTACGGTGGGATATGTCCGACCAAAAACAAGCGACCCACAGAGCAGTGGAAAAAACTGCTTTGAGGAAATTGTTATATAGGTGGGGCTGATTAGGATAATTTGAGAGCGAGATGAGAACCATGAGCGGAATAACCACGATTGAAGCAATGAGGCAAGCAGTAACCATTAACGATGGCAAGATGTCAGAAGACGACTACTTGGAAGCCGTTAAGACCCTAATAGAAGATTCTGGAAGAGGTACTTCCATTGAGTCTCTGAAGGTTAATGCTTTCAACAGGGGAAGAATGACTAAGGCCGGTATTACAAGAGTAACAGTCGGTGCTGACAAGATGGTATGGGCTTCTGACAAGATTCAGAATGCACTAAACGGTGTAACTGCACCTACTGTTCAAGATTCACATGACAAAGTTGTCGAAGCGGCTAAGAAGATAGTCGAGATGAAACCTACTATTAAGAATGTAAGAACTGGTCAATACAAAGTCGGTGACTCATTCTATGGTATTCCTAGAGAAGATGCTTCCCAATACAGTGAACTACTTCAGTCTATGATTCCTACCCCAGTTGGGTTTGTTGAGTCCAAGAAGAATGAGTTCAGATTACTTGCACTACTTCGCCAGCGAAGTCTGGCTGGTGACACTGTTAACGCTCACATGCTTGCAGAAGGCCCTACTGGCTGTGGCAAGTCACAGATGGCTAAGGATTTCTGCGGTCAACTGAACACCCCACTGGCAAGAGTCAACATGTCTGACGGTGTTACAGAAGATGCTTTCATTGGTACAAGAACACTTGATGCTAATGGCCAAGTAGTATTCCAAGACGGCATTCTTACCTACTCTATGGAGAACGGTATTCCACTACTTGTTGATGAGATTAACGCTGGTCGAGAGAACTGTCTGATTGCACTAAACATGGCACTTGATTCTGGCATTCTTGTGATTCCAGAAGATAACAACCGAGTCGTTAGGGCTAAGGCTGGATTCATGGTTATTGGTACTATGAACCCACCGGAAGATTATGCAGGTGTCAACAGCATGAACTACGCTACTAAGAACAGGTTCACTTTCAACATAGAGTTCGACTACCTTCCACATGACCTTGAATGTAAAGTCATTAAGACACAAGCGAACTTCAAGGATAAGGACATGATTGGTAAGATTGTCACAGTTGCTAATGACCTTCGCCGCATGAAGAAGGAAGGCGTACTTGAGTCTGACACTTCAACAAGAAGCCTAATTCAACTCTTCAATGTGATGCACCACTTAACCATGAAGGAAGCGATTGAGTATGTACTACTTGGCCGCTACATGGCTGATGAGAGAGAACACATTGAGGCTACCTTTAGAGCAAGACTTGAGGACTACTGAGTAACACTCACTGCCCTGTATGAAAATGGGGTAGGAAGGCATACGGGGCACTCGCTTCAACTCCCCCTTCCTACTCCACCTTCATATAGGTGGGACAGAACTCTATGGTTATGTCGCAAGATGAGCAAGACAGAAGGATTGAAGAGTTAGAGACAAGAGTCACAAAACTTGAAAACATTATTGATAGGATGCGAGATGCTACTATGGGCATCAGAGTCAACTCTATTCCAATTAGTCAGAAGAGGATTGACGATTCATGGTCAAGCAACAAATGATTCACGCAGTCAAGTCGAGTTACATGCCAGTCAAAGTCTGGCTGGAAATGTTACCCTCGGCACCTTTGATTATTGCTGGTGATTCTGGCTGTGGTAAAACCTACATTCTTGAAACGCTGGCTGATGATATAGGAATAGACTTGGTATGTGATGGTAGTCCATTAGACTGTATAAGCGGCTCTAGGCACCCTTCATTCACTGGTAAGGATAGAGTTGCAGTCATAGACCATTTTGACTACATCAGCAAGAAGGAATGGGCTAAGATTGAAGAGTCTATGGCTGGTGCAAAGGTGATTCTAGTTGGCTGTGATTTGACCCGATTACCTTACCCGATACTCAAAATTAGTCAAGTAGTTAAACTTCAACAACCTGCACCTAGATTCTTAGCAAGTGGACTGAGGGATTTGTCACTCGCTCTTGGAAGCCAGATAGACGAGGAAGCAATTTTGGAAATTGCTGACAAGTCGGATTCGTGGCGGCAAGCACTCCATTCTATGCAATGGTCTATTGAACTCGATAACAAAAACAGGACATTGATTGCTGATAGAGACCAACCAAAAGCAATTTTGTCTGGTGGATATTCTCATTCATCTTGTCACCCACTATCGGTTCTATCTATGGCGAATCATAACGGAGTTGACATTATCGACTGTTTGGTGAAATACTCTAACGCTTGGAATATAGATGGACTTTCAGAAGTTTCAAGGTTGTTAATCGAGGGACTGAGAGCCGAAACCACAGACAAACCACCATATGTAAAGCGCAACCTATCAATTTAGATAGGACATAGGTCTTATATAGGTGGAGCGTGTAGGACGGTACATGGCAGACACAAGCGAACACAGCGACATGGGATTTGACTTCGGGATTCAACCGACAGTTGACATGAACAAACTATTCGATGACAGAGTTAGACTACGAACTCAAGCACACATGTCTAAATTGGCAACCGTACTTTCCGGTCAAATGGAAGGCAAGGGAAGAACCGTCAAGAAAGTCTCTGTTTACACGGGCGCTGGATGCTCGACAGATGGAGAGAACATTCAACTTGATTTCCCAATTACAGGATTCGTTAAGTCTGGCGTTGAGAATATGATTGTCACTGAGGCTATTCTGGCTCACGAAGCCGCTGGCCACCTAAGATACACTAACTTCAATGCTTGGAAGCGTATGATTGATGGAATTAAGCGTGGAGTCGAAGACAAACTAATGCAAGACTTTGTCAACATTGTTGAAGATGCAAGAGTTAACTACCTACTTGGTAAGGACTTCGCAGGCTCTAAGAAGCGCCTTGACTACACTCAGAGGAAGATGATGGAAGCAACCCGTTCTATGCTTGAAGGCAAGGTCATTACAGATGAAGATACAAAACTTCCACAGTACGGTGTTATTGCTATTGCCACTGAAGTTATTATTTCAGTGCCACACTTTGTCAACAACCAAATAGTCATTGACATGATGGATGAAATGCGCCCACTGTTCGCTGATGCAATTGCTTCTCAAGACACTTCAAGAGTCGTTAAGAAGTGCCGAGGACTGATTGAAGTTTACAGGAAGTATTTCCCAGTTGGAGGCGACGGTGCCCCAAGTATGCCAGAAGGCGCTGGAGTATTTGCTGATGACATGAGTATGGATAAGATTGTTGAAGCCTCTAAGAAACAAAAAGAAAACAAGAATGAGGCTCAGAAGGTTCGTACTAACAGATTCAAAGACTTAGAGATGCCAAAAGAAGGTCGTGACTTTGATGATGCAGATTGTGAGGGGCCAGAGGGCGCTGGGTCTGGAGAAGAAGGCGAAGATTATTCAGAAGACGGCGAAGGCGGAGAAGGCGGTGACGGTGGCGAAAGCGACGGTGACGGTGGCTCAGATGCAATTGGTGAAGAAACCGATTCAACAGGCGAAGGCGATTCTGGCTCATTAGAGGGCGATGAGAGCGATTCTGACTGTGCTGGGGGTTCTGACCCTGCTGACGGTATGGAAGGCTCTGAGGGCGAAGGAGAAGGCCAAAACAAGGCTAACGGTGAAGTCAAGGGTGATTCCCATGATGGTGAGGAAAGGACTATTTCAGAGCCAGAAACCAAGGAAGGCGTAGGTCGCAACGGTACTGGTAACTCCAATGCACTAACTGGATTAGGCACTGCTGATGTTAACCTTGAAACTGAAGTCGATGAACTACTTGATGAACTCTCTGAAATGTCTGATTGGGAAGTAGCCAAGATGCAAGATGTTGCAGAAGGCATGGTTGAAGAAGTAACCGAGTTCGGAGAAGGACAGTGTGACAATGAACATACAATTCTTGTACGCCGAGAGTTTGTACATGAAGAGAGATTCATTAACGGACTTGGTAAGTACACTGATAGGTACAACCAAGTCAAGAGACTAAACCGTGGTGGCATTAAGAGAATTGAGAAGGTCATGCGTAACTTAGTCAAGGGTGCTGATACCAAGTTCAACACACACAAGAAGCGTGGGAAACTTGACACTAAGAGACTGTGGGCTGCTGGCTCAAGAGCAAGTGACAAAGTATTCAAGACTGACAAAATTGTACAGGATTTCAATGCGGCAGTTATAGTTCTGATTGACGCAAGCGGCTCTATGGGGGCTGGTGTAAGTAGTACCTACGGTCAAGGCTCAAGAGCCTCAGCGGCTGGGGAAGCGGCAGTCACTATTTCAGAGTCTTTGGAAGCACTTGGAGTGGACTACGAAGTGGTTGACTTCATGTCAAGTTATGGTCGCTCAACATATGGCGGCCTCAAAACTCCAGCAGGCCTTCTTGGTGCTACTGGTATTACAATGAGGAAGGCAGTGCATGACAGCCTAACTAACGAAGTAAAGGCTCGCATTGTAGCGCCAAACATTGGCGGTGAAAACTCAGATGGCTACGCTTTAGAGTGGGCTATGAAGCGCTGCGACATGATTGCTAAGGAAGGTCAGAAGAAGATTGTATTCGTGATTTCAGACGGACAACCGGCAGGCCCTGCCCCAAGCGGCATGTCTGCAAGAAACCACTTAAAGAGTGTTCTCAAGGGCGCAGAGAAGGAAGATTACATTCTATTCTCAGTCGGGATTGCTGGCATGGACACAAGCCGCTACTACGGTAAGCACGGTCACGCAAGCGTCACCAATACCGCTAACCTTGGAATAGAGATTGTAGGGCCACTGAAAGAGTGCCTAAAGGGCGCCATAAAGAATAAAAGGTGATTAGATGACAGAAGATATATTTAGGAAAAGACCGATTCTCGGAGTAGCAGATTCTAGTTCAGATGACATAGTATTGAGTCCTGCTTGGGTTCATCCCAGCGGTCATGGTGAAGGCTGGGTTGGTAAATACAAGAAGATGGATATTCATGTATTTGACACCGACATGTATTGGCATAATTATACCGATTGGTGCGAGCAAGTTTCTGTATTGAAAAGTGCCGATGAACACCAGTCAGTCTCTGTAAAATGGGCCACCGAGAAAACTAACAGGGACTTACCAATAGTTGGATGGACTCGCAAGAAAACCGCTCATAAGGGCGTTGCGTATATTGTTATTCATATGGATAGGGCAGATACCAATGGTGCAGTTACATTGCATGTTGATACATTGTTATCGGCAGATGATTTTGACAAGGCTATGGTGCGGTCTGAAGAAATATACAGGCATGAACCGGATTTGCATAAGTGTCAATTGTATGGTGAAATGTTGGCTCAGTGGTTGGTTACTAACTACTATTCTGTAACTCCAAGTAGTTACTGGCATGAAGACCCAGAATGTAACTGGACTGGACTCTATGAACCAAGTCTTAGATTAACGGTTATGGATTTAGAGTTTCCACCTAAAGAGGCTGTTAATTTGAATGATGGGTTCTGGTGTTATGAAGAGGGTATTGTTTCATACGATTTTTTCTGGAGAAGGAGTCCAGAAAATGAAGTGAACATAAATGACATGGCGGGTTCACAATGGTTGAATGGCTCAAGTGATGCAGCAGGTGGCCGCATACCCGCAGACCCAGCGCAGGAGAGCGGGGGGTCTATAAATGTTTCTACATATATTTCCTACAAGGATAACAGAAGTCCAGTCAGAGTTAACTTAACGAAGGGTGAAATAAACAGTCACTGCGTTGAAGAAGTCAAATGCAAGTCTTGTATGCAAACGGTTATAGTGTCCTACTTATCCGTTCAAAAGTCCAGTCAGTCAACCAAGTGTCCGGCCTGTAAGAAGCCAGATGTTTGGTTTGGTTAGGCATCACACTTATATAGGAGATGTCATCTGGATTAGTTTAACGGGTGACACAAATGCCAAGACCAATGAGAATACCAAAACCGCTCAGAGAAGCGATTATTAGCAAGTTGAAAAACGAGAACCGTACATTGTCAGCAAGTGATATTGCTTCAACTGTCAATGACCAAGTCAAGCCTCAGCATAGGCGCAACAGTCGTCAGATGCCATTCGTATTGAAACAAATGGAGAGGAATGGAGAAGTCGAGTCAGTAGTAATTTCTAAGAACGGCTTCAACCACCACGGGAACGCCAGAGATAGAGTCGAGTGGATTATAGTCGGAGGAAGTGACAGTGACAAGATGGATGAAAAACCGTAAGATACCGGCAGATATAGTTACTCCAGACCATGAACTTGGCGAGTCACGGGTAGTACCAGTGACCGGCATTGGAACTGTACCGGATTGTCCTACCTGCAAGCGTGCTGGGCCATTGGATGCTCTCTGGCTTGGTAGCGGTAACGAGTGGCCTAACATAGCCATTATATGCGGTATTCCGTGTGGTATTTACTGGGCGCTGAGTTCTTCTCCGCCAGACAATATGGTGATGGTCGATGCCGAGGAAAAGGTGTAAAGTCATTGGATGCAAGGCTGAACTAACGAAACCAGAGAGGTTATTCTGTTCGATACATTACCGAGATAACATGCGAATCAGAGAACTTGAACTTCGATTGATACAACAATATCACAAAAGCAAGTAACATATAGGTGGAGATGGAGGATATAATCATGAAGATAGTAATAGCGGCGGAGTCACCATTGACTGTAACGACCAGTGGCAAGTTGGCCAGAGCGTATGCTCAAGAGTGGTTGAAAGAAGGCGGACATGAAGTATATGTTATGTCTTGGGCGCATACTGGAGAAGACATAAAGCATGAAGAAGGATGGATTCTGTGTGCTGGTGGGTCTAATTTTGGTGGAGAGTTCTTGAACGGTAGTAGCGCTCCTACGGTTGCTGATAGAGAGATAGCCAGATTGAACCCCGATGTAGTCTATACAGATGCTCCAGTGTGGGCTATTGCACCGCTTATGGTAGCGTGCAACCGCAATGACATTCCACTTGTAGCACACTTGACATGGAGGGGATTTCCAATGTCGCACAGAGTTGTTAACACAATGCCTTTAATTCACACACCTATTTTCACTAACGACCACTCTTGGGTACAGTTCAAGAGTTTGGTTGAGCGATACAAGTCAGATGGTATTGGCATAGTTGAAGAGGCTAAGACCCCATTCTTGGATAGATACGATGGTACAACTTCTCCACTTGTAGTTCGCAATGGAGTTAGTGCAGATTTCAGACCCAAAGAAAAGACTGAGTTGAGGAAACAATTGGGTATTCCAGAAGATAACATGGTATTCATTTCGATTGGTCGAAACAACAGGCGTGCCGATTATGCACGCTTGTTGGAAGGATTCAAATTGGCTTGTGAAGAGGATGATAAAATAAGTCTGATAATTCACTGTGGAGACCCGAAGGGAGTCAACTTAGATGGCTGGAACTTACTGTCTCTGACTACACAGATGGGATTGAATGGCAGGGTGTTTTTCACAGACCAGTCGGCTAACCCAAGAGAAGGATTGTCAGATTCTGATTTGAATGAACTACTGAATTGTGCTGATGTATTCATTACTGCTCGTAGGGCGTTTGGAAACAACCTAGCGGCTAAAGAGGCGGTTAGGGCCGGATTGCCAGTGGTTATGATGAAGGAATTGTGCTATGAAAGTGATGGAAACAAGATTGATTGTGTAACGCATTGCATGGAAGCCGATGAGATTTATTACAGCGTGGCTGACATTCAGTCAATTAAAAAGTGGTTCTTGGAGAAGGAAGGATTTAAGCATATTGACGACGACTCTCAACTTGAAAAATACTACCCTACTCATGAGTCAACCGCCAAAGAACTTTTACAGGTGTTGAAGAAAGCAACAACTGAACCGCACCCACTGGGTAATAATGCGAAGGTGAATTAAGATGACTAAGAGAACTGCTAAAGAACGGCTAGAAGCGAAAGGGAAGAAAGCAAAAACTGACCGAAGCAACTACGCTCTGTTAGATTATGATGACAGTCCAGACTCAGACTTGTCTGGAGAATTGTGCGAAGGATGGTGTGAATATCATGGTGTTCAATGTGCAGTGGTTATGAAATATAATGACCCTAAGATTCAGAAGATGGTCGAAACATTGAGAGAGATTCAAGGCACACCAAGTCACACTTTGGAGTCCAGACATTACTGTGTTTGTTGTCAAGCGGCAATGAGAGAGAACCGTGACCCACGATTCTATTACTTGTCCGATGACGGCTTAGTGTACCGTGCAGAACCCCGTGAGCAAAGCATAGAAGAGTTCTATGACGAGCAAGTTCAATGACTAAGTATAGGACAAGTGTTATATAGGGGTAGCCCCTAGAATGTAACATGACGGACAAGCCGAACCCGAATAACTATGCGAACTTCTGCCGAGAATGTAACGACTGGGTTCGTTCTTCATGGGAAATACACCTTTTATGCTCGGTATGTTGGGACTGCGGCCAAGCAGTAAGAGCAGTGGGTGACATGACTACTAGAGATAGGATTAAAGATGACTAAGTATAGGACAAGTGTTATATAGGGGTAGCCCTTCCGTTGTAACATGGCAGACACACAAGACTACCTAAGCCAACTGGTAAAAGAAGCGGCGGACACTATTGGAGAGAGCAATTTGAAAAGCATTCTTAATGCAATTATTGGTTCAAGCACTGAAAGCGAACTCCTAACTATTAACCTTGTATATGGCGTAAAAATTACCATGCACAACCAAACCATAGAAGAGTACGAAAAGCAATTGGATTGAGCAAGGGTTTTGAACCAGTAGTAGCGACCACCTATTATGGCGGAGGAAGCCACCACTTCTCGGTTGACCCCAGAGCAAGCAAAAGAAATTGCTCTGTACCCAGACCGTTGGTCTCAGTATTTCAGAACTATTGACGGTAAGGAGTTCAGTTTGAGAGAGCGTCCATACCTTATTGAGATTTATAGGCACTTCGGGGCAACTGAAAAGTCAGATACGACCAAAATGATAATGCTAAAGTGTAGTCGAAAGGTCGAAAAAACTGAGACGATATGCAACTTACTTCTGTACGCTTTACAGAATATACCATACTTCAATGCGGTCTATACTGCACCCAGACAACCACAGGTAACAAGATTCGTTGAAGAACGATTCAATGGTGCTATGATGAGTAGCATTAACGGTGGGTGTCTTCTAAAAGCCAGATTGAAGACCAGTGTAAGTCATCAGACATTCGATGTAGGGGCTATGTCTCTGAATCACCTATACGCATATTCTAACTGGGGTGACGCTCATGCGTTACTAGGTATCGAAGCCGATTTATGTTGTGTTGACGAATATCAAGATTCTGACTCCGATGTGCTACCCATGTTGGTTGAGATGTTGGCTCAGTCAGAATACAAGTGGGTTGTTGTCTCTGGTACTGCCCGTGAACAGGGGTCAGAGTTTTGGAAAATGTGGGAAAAGTCTACTAAAGGAGAATGGGATGAAGATGCTCAGAGGTGGGTACATGGTGATAGCAAAGCGAACATTATCGGTTATCATATATCCCAACTAATGCACCCAGACATAAGTAGGGCTGACATAGCACAGAAGAAGGAGACATACACTCCACGCAGGTACGCTAACGAGGTTCTGGGTGAGTTCTGGGCGGGTACATCTAAGCCATTGACATTCGATGAGGTATTACCTTGTTTAGACCGAGATAGAGGCATTGTAAGGGGTGTGAGTCCACCAAATGTGACCTACATGGGTATTGACTGGGGAATACAAACAACCGTTGTCATAATGACAGAGGAAGGTGAGATAGTAAATGCACTTGAGTTGGATTCCAGAGAGACTGGAGAAGGAGATGAAGTAGAAATCATCAAACAACTTATCGAGGATTATAACTGCGTACAGGTCGTTGCTGATATTGGATATGGTGCCAGACAGGTCAAAGAACTTCAACAAGAGTTTGGAGAGCGGGTTAGGTCGTGTTACTACTCTTCCAGACCGATGACTCCGTTCCAGTACAAGCGGAGAGACAACAATCGAAATCTAATCTATATGTGTGTAGTTGATAGAACCACATATGTTGAAGAGACACTGGAGGAAATTAAGCATGGGCAGGTCAGATTACCTTATGACGACGAATCACTTGATTGGGTCATTCATCAGTGGTGTAGCATCACATCGTCGGCTGAGTCAGACTCCAAAAACACTAGACCAGTTAGAGGTCAGACTCTGACTAAATATGGTAGAGATGGAGACGACCACGCATTCCACGCACTTCTATATGCCCGCATTGCCAGACAGGTAAATGATGGTGGAGAAGTATTGGAGATGAGAACTTTTGGCGCTTGAGCCATTGGTTGTTTGTATTGCCGTAGTTGTATATGGCTTTACAGGGTATCAAATGCTCAAGTTAATTTACAATGTTTTATTCTCGACCCCTTTCGTAATAAACCAGTTAGTCAAGTCCGAAGACCATGCCCGAAGCGACAGCGGCGATGTTGGAGATAATCCATCAAGACATCGTGACCATCAGAGACAACCATCTGGCGCACATAGCGGAGGACATAACTCAAATCAAACTGGAACAGGTGACGATGAAGAAGGACTTGGAGACAGTGATGACATTCAAAGAGAATGTCGAGAAGAGAATGAGCAAGGCAATGATGAAATTATCAGCAATTTTAGCATCCGGCCTAGCACTTATTCTTGGAGTTCCAATGATATGAAAAAGGAGAGATGGAAAATGGGGCATGGTAGTTTTCAAAAGTCAACAAATGATAGGTTAGTATGGGTTATTGGTGTTCCATCAATACTGGCATTCGTAGGGTTTGCATGTCTCATTATTTGGAGAGGATTAAACAATCCCGAATTACTAGATAGACTTGAAGAGTACGGTATTCTTCTTGGATTCATAAGTGGCCCAGCCCTTATGTTTATGAATAGCATTCTTGAGTTATGGAAGACTGAACAGAAGAACGAAGTTGATGCCATACCGGCTACCGTTGAGGCTAATTTACTTCGTGAAAAGTCTGAGCATGAACATCAAATGCAAATGGCCCAAGCCCAACATCAGCACGAAATGAAGATGGCTGAAATGACTCTGAAAAAACAGTTAGAGACTGGGACTAAAATTGAATAATATAGGGTAACACTTATATAGGGGCTGCCCATAGGGTCAAACATGCGAGATAAAAACCGTGATTACGCTTGCCCTGCAACAAGGGCTGGTAATGAAGAAGAAACCCAAGCAAGATTTGAGATGTTTAGGTCAGCAACTGAAAGTTACAACAAAGTGATGGCAAGCCACAAAAAGGGATGCTACCATGTTGAAATTAGTTGTGACACAGACATTTCACAATTCGACTCTTGCGTTAGAACTGAAATGAGAAGGACTGTGTTCGATGCAATGTTTTCCAGATTCAGAGCCGAAGGGCGCTATGGCGACATGACAATGATTTGGCCAACAACTGGTAGTTGGAGTCGAGATACATTTTGAGGTGATTAAGAATGACAAACTGTGAATTATGTAATGAAAAATACGCTGACGAACACTACTTGGATATGACGCCTTTAACCAATGCTCAAAAGAGTTATGGTAGTATATATGTCTGTGAAAAGTGCATTTGTGAAGGTCTGATACTACGCCGAAAACAATTGGCGAAAGACTTGAAACTCAATTTCGTGGGTCAAATAAACCTTGACGCCTAAAGATGTAGGCGTCATGTTTATATAGGGGTTGCCCCTACGATAGAACATGGCAGAAGCAGCGACCACACAAGAGATGAGAGAAAGTTTGAACCAACTATGGGGAGAGGAACTATACAGACTATACCAGCGTGAATTAAGCGGTGAGTTCGGTAGGAGTCAGCGAATTAACGGAGAATGGATTTGCCGACAAGACGCTACCTTTGAAGAAATACAGAATGAGATTAACGAGCGATACAACAAACTTACTCGTATGCTTGTCTGAAACTACCAAATGGCTTTTAACCATGCGTGAGTACCGGATTATATGGCAGAGCGAAAGCGCAGTAGGTTTTGGCCCTTTGGTGGTCGAGATAAAACCGTTGCCGTACCAAGTAGGGCTGGCACTGAAGAAGATGTCAGCATGAAGGCATTGGCTTCCTTGTCGAAAATAGGAACACAAACTATGCCTCATAGGAACAATCCATCGTCGGCTAACCCCGATGTGTCTTATGAGTTGATTAGGGCTATCAGCCTCAAGTCTGAGGTCGTTAACGCTATTCTGAGAAGGACAGTTGACGATACTATGGGAAATGGTTACAGATTTGATTTGGCAGATGGAGTCGAGGAAGGAGACCCAGCCCAACTCAAAGTATTACAGGAGTTCTTCAAGACCCCTAATCCAGATGATATGGGCAATGAATGGTTAGAGTCTCTCATCTTTGACCTAACACTCTTTGGTGACGCATATTTAGAACTCGATGGTAGCGCTGATACCAGTTCATCATCGGGCCAAGATTGGAACTTTGGGGGTAACTTAGTGTCTATTTGGAACATACCTGCTGATACAATCAAATTGATACCAGCATCCAGAACTCCACAGCCACCTAACATGGCTTACATACAGACTATTAGGGGAGATAAAAGACGCTTTACATCGAGTAAAGTTCTTCACATTTCAAAGTACAAGCAGAACAGAGCCTACGGTTCTTCTCCGCTGATTCCCCTATTGAATACAATAGCAGGTCATCTGAATCTATCAAACTACATCAATGAGATGTTCACTGGAACCTTGCCAAAGACGATTCTGAATGTAGGTGACATTAGTAACGCTGAAATGAAAACGATGCTTGCTATGCTTGAGCAGCAACTCAGCACTGGTAAATCACCATTCGGACTGGTAGCAGTCAACGGTGGTTCTGGTTTCCAGACACACAGGTTGATTGACTCTGTAAAAGACGGACAGCACTTGGATTTACTGTATTATTATCGTGAAGAAATATGTGCAGTCTTTGGTATTCCACCGATGAAACTTGGTTGGGTTCAGACAGGTAAAATGTCTAATCCAGAAACCCAACTAGACTCTTGGTATGATGTTGTTGAAGCGTACCAAAGTAGGATTCAGTCTATGATAAATAATAAGATACTTCCTTTACTCAAGACCACCAATTACAGGTTCAAGTTCAATACAATTCGACCCAGTAAGGAGAAGATAATGGCTGACATTATCAAGGCACAGGGAAGTGGTATTGCTCAACTTAGACAGGAAGGAGTTATCAGTATTAATGAGGCAAGGAACTTACTTGGCTTGGAGAGAATTGATTCTCAAGATGCTGACAACTCGTTCTTCTTGTCACCAAAACTGACAATCAACCAGAGGCAGAATAGTCTCGATGAATGGGAATATGATGAAGATGACTGGGTTATGAAAGCCGAAGTGTCCAAGCGTACATTAACTGCACAAGATAGAACGCCACCACAGGGCGTTAGAGACGCTTGTAAAGCAGGTATCAAACTCTTTGAAGATGGGTTCGGTGGCTCTGGATTAGAGGCTACAACAGTCAAAGAAGCCAGAGCAATGGCCAGAGGTGAACCAATTACTGTATTCAAGGCTGGTAAGATGATTAGATGGTGGGGAAGAAACGCCAGATTTTTAGATGAGGAAAAGGACAGTCCAGCGTGGACTGCGGCTCAATTATGGGGTGGTCGTGCTGGTAAATCTTGGGCTGGTAAACTCAAGCGTGCAGTTGATGCAGAAGACAAGGCTGCACCAGAATATGTCAACAACAATGAATGTCGAGAAGATAATGAGACTTATGATGAGTGCATATCGAGAGGAATAAGTTACATCATGTCGAGAGAACCAGACTTGCCGGATGAAGATGCCTACGCCTTTGCAGAGCAAATGTGTGCCATACCTTGTCCAATACCCGATAGTGATGAAGATGGTTCGTGAAGGAGTATATGTCAGAAATGCTGGCGTCTTTAGGCGAGCAGGTGATATGTTCAGATTCATTGGCGCTGGGTTCACAGATGTAGGTCACGAAACTCAGAGAGAACTTGGTAAAATGATTCTCAAGAAGGCACAGGAGTTAGTGCCAGTTCAGACAGGGGCTTTGAAAGCGTCTGGTCGCCTCTTAGATTCTAAGCGCTTTGGAGTTAGAGTTAGATTTGGTAATTTCAGAGTTGGCTATGCGGCGGTTGTTGAGTTTGGTCGATTTGCATATGCACCATTTGCACCGAGACCGTATATCAGACCAGCAGTTGCTCATGCTCAGAGGTTCGCTAAAAAGGTGGGCCATGTGCAGGTAAAAAAGATGCTCGGAAAGCGTCAAGTGCGAAGGATAATATAGGTGCATTTTTTCATATATATTATGCCTAGACGAACTGGTAGTAGGAACGCCATGAATAAATACCCAAAGTGGATGCACCATAGGATATTCCGAGTGGTTGCTGACTGTATTGATAATGGTTGTACAATTTCGTCAACTGAAGTTGTGGACAAGGTGTTGAATACCAAACCGACTGGTGAGGATGCTAAGAACATAAATTGTGCAGTGAACCAACAATTTGGAAGGTGGACTGCACCTACGCTTCTCAATAAGTGGGGAATGAAAAACTTGCATAGGGGTGAAGCAAAACAGGCTGTCTGGACTCCTAAAATAAGCATGGAAGATTTGTATGAACTCTATGAAAAATACATGGGTTATCACCCAGTCGAGTACCTAAATAAAGAGCCTAATTTTGAAAAGTGCTGGCAATAAATGTATTAAACCATATCGGTGAGACCGTACATTATGGGCTTAGAGAATGCAGTTGTCGTTGAGTCGAGTTTGTTTGACAACATTGTAGGTGAAGAAAAAGAAGCAGTCATCAAATATCAGATGACTATGCCATTTACAACGGTGAAAGCCGCTGGCGATGAAGATGATGTAGCGGTATATGGCCCAGTTTATGTCGGAGACAATTCAATGCTTGACAGGCATAAGGAGTTAGTTGACGCACAGGCAATCATCAACTCATGGAACTCTTACTCTATGAACCCAGTTATTCTGTATAATCATCGTAAGGACTACGGAGTTATCGGAGTCATGGAGTCCGTTGAAATGGGAGAGTTTGAAACACCAGAAGGCAAGATTATCCCAGCAGTAATGGGTAGGGCAGTCATAGATGGTGGAGAGAAGGACATTGTCAGAAAGATACGCAAAGGTATGCTTCGCTCATTCTCTATTGGATTCATTGCGAAAGCGGCAGTCAAAGAGTGTCAAGACAAGGACAAGGACAACTGCTACATGAAGTTCACAGAGATTGAATGGATTGAAACAAGTGTGGTTGACATACCAGCATCTCCTAACGCTCTATTCAATGTTCAGAAGTCTATCCTATCCTATGGTGACACTAAGACCAGTGACTGTGCTGAGGAAGTATGTTCGTGTTCAACAGGCACTAAGACTGCTACTGACATTCCTACTGATGAAAAACACATCATTGCGGTTGAAGAACGAGAGAACTCAATCGTAGTCGAGTTCGCCAAGCATGAAATGGAAATGCCGGAAGATGAAGGTCAACCAGAAGGAGAATCATTGTATTCTTTGCAGCAGGAAATCACTCAACTCAAGGAAACTGTTGCTACACTTATGAAATCCGATAGGCTTAATACCCATGTTGATGAGCCAAATAATATGACCGAAGAACTTGAAGTCAAGTCTGAAGAAGAAGTTGAACTTCCTACTGAGGAAGAAATACCAACTGAGTCAGTCGAAATCAAAACAGAAGAAGTTGAAGAACTGGCTGAAGAAGAACTGGCTGAAGAAGAAGAAGTCGCTGAAGAAGCGGCTGAAGAAGAATTGCCAGAAGAGGTTGTTGAAGAAGTCGCTGAAGCAACTGAGGAAGAAGGTGTCGAAGAAGAAGTCGAAACCAAAGTCCTTGAAGAAGTTGTAAAATCTTTAGTTACAGTTGAAGCAACCCTATCCAGTCTAATAGATAGATTAGATGAAACAGAATCCTTGAAGACCTTACTCGCAGAGAAAGACGGTGTAATTGCTACACTAACAGAAGAAAAGACTGCGGCTGAGACTGAAGCGACAATTGAAGCAGAAGTCGGAAAGCGTCTAGCAGAAAAAATGGCAGAAGTCGGCGTAGCCCCATCTGCACCAGAAGCAAACAAGAAAAGTTTGTCTCCAACTCCAGCACCTAGCCCAAAGTCGGGTACCACCAAGTTTGACCCATCACCAGTAATGTCTGAAGGCATGACTGGATTGGGTACATGGCTTGAAACAAGACTCGGACAGAGGGGCGCTTGAGACCAATTTTGTATAGAAATACATAATAACCATAAGATGAGAGGGATTTAACATGACAGACGGAACAGAAATCGAGTTCACAGAAATGACAGAGCGAGTGAAGGCGGCTTTGGCTGGTGCAGCATCTGCAACTGGTGCAACTATGCTACCAACAGAAACTGCTGAAGAAATTATTGGTATAGTATATGAGAGAAACTTCATGCGAAGTTTGTTTCCAGCAATGCCAATGAGCAGAAGAATTATGAAAGTGCCTAAACTAACTGGCTCTGTATCATTCCATCAACAAACACTATCCGCTACCGAGTCTGGAACTGCGTCTAGTGAATCTCGACACTCCACTGGAGAAATCGAGTTGGAACTGAAGACCATGATTGCTAACATTCCAATAGGTAACTATCTGATTGCATACGGTGTCGAAGGATTACTAGCAGTTCTTCGTGATGACATTGCTTCTCAACTTGCTTCCAACGAACAGTCACTCTTAATTAATGGTGACACAGAAACAGGAACAGCCTACGCTGACAACATCAACGGTGCATATCACGCCTCCAACAACCCAACATTCGGTGTTGACGCAACTCACAACGACTACCTACTATTGTTTGACGGACTTCGTTCTGCTACTCTAAAGTCTGGTCGTGGCGGTGCTACTGAAGCAGTTGCCGGTACATTCGCTCTTGCTAACATCCGAAGTGCAATCAACAAACTTGGTGTGTACTCAGATAACAGAGATGAACTAGGTCTAATCGTTCCTCGTAACCTTGAAGTTCAACTTCTAGGACTTACTGAACTACAAACTGTTGACAAGTACGGTGCAAACGCAACTATCCTAAGTGGAGAATTGGGTCGCATTTACGGTATCAGAGTATTCTCAGTCGGTGTAATCGCAGAGAACCTCGATGTTACAGGAAAATACAGCCTTGCTGGTGGAGCAGTTCAAAACACAACAACTGCTATTCTAATGAACATTAGGTCTCCAATTATCGGAAACCCAACTCTAGGAGAGAGAAGGTTTTCAATCGGATTCCATGATGAGCCAACAAAGGACAGATTCGTACTCATTCCAAAGCAGGACATTGCATTCGCAGTCCGCTATGATGAAGCAGTCTGTGTCTTCACAGGCATAGCAGTAGTCTGAGGCTGACTAAGTCACCTTCGATGGCTAACAAAGGGGATTCCCCCTCTCCAACTGGGGAGGGTGGAGTCTCAACTGTTATAATCCATCTATGGTAGGTGATTATACATGGCGGCAATAGATTACTGCACACTTGCAGAGGTCGAGACCTACGCTGGTATCAACTTTAGTGATGGGATTGGCCCTACTGATGCTGAACTGGCTACGATGATAAGCAATGCTTCACGCATGGTCGATGTTTATGCTGGCGTTCAGTTGGCTGGAACTACTGACCATGTTGAGTATCACGACTCGACTTTCAGATTACAATGTCTGGTTCTTAGAAATCGTCCAGTCATCTCTGTAACAAGTCTTGAGGAAACCAAGTCTGATGGGTCAACCATCGTTATGGATGAGGGTCGAGAGCGTTCTAACAAAGATTGGTGGCTCGATGACACAGAGGCTGGTATAATCAGACTTCATGCACGGGCTGGCGTCAATGCCAAGCAACTGTTCAAAGTGACCTACACAAGTGGGTATGCCGCCCCTCCAATAGAGGCTAAGATGGCTACAATCATGTTGGTTATCAGACAGGCGGCTAGAGCGGCACTGAATGATGAGAACTGTGCTGATAGAATCAAGGAAATGTGGAGACCACTTCTGGCTTCAACCGAATCCGAATACCGTGAAATGTTGGAGAAAGTCAAAGCCAAATCACTATCCAGTGTTGCAGTATTTGGGAACGGTGGTGCTTGATGGGTACAGCACCAGCAGTTGACCCACACACATTACTCTCTGGACTTATCGAGAATAATATGGTATCACCAGACCCAGCCACTTGGCCCGTTGCAGTTAACAACGGATGGTTGGAAGTCAAGTTACAGAAACAATACCAAATCGCAATCACACCATCATATGCTGAAGTGTCAACTATCACTTTAGACGATGGTACTACAACTGCCAAGCGTAGATTATCCCACTTCTTCATAATTCATCTCTATCATCCTTCCAGAACAGGTGTTTGGGGCTTGTATCGAAACTTCGCTACACTGATGAACACAAGGTCTCTGGTGTCAGAGGGTATTGATGGGAATACAGACTACCGATTTGTCAAGATAGCCAGAAGCGAATCAAGCAAGGCAGTACAGACTCTGGATAAGGAATGTGGCTTTGATAACCCACCCAAAGGAAGTGAACTGGGCTATCGCATTGACCTAACTGTTGAAGTCAGATGGAATGAATAGACATCATCTTTATATAGGTAAGGCCCCTACGATAGAACAGAGGCGACCAAAAATGACTTATGTTCACGGACTCGGAGATGCACAGGAAAGAGAAGAAGATGACTACCTACCCCCAGCACCAAAATGCTGTGAATGTGGTGGCGAAACCGAGTACGACGGTAAAGACCGTGGAACTATTCAATGGATTTGTCTTGATGAGGACTGTGAAGCAGTTACTGAAGAAGAAGAAGATGATGAATATGACGATTGGGAAGAAGACTATTGAAATAGGTGGGCGGTTTCAATATGGGTATGGCCGAAGTTGTTAGGATTAACATTCCCTCCAATGGGCCACTACCCGATATGTGGGAAAAGGTAAGGGAAGATTTCCCTATGCCCTCCCCACGACCATTCCAAGCCGAAGCGCTCTCAGTGATTTACTGGGCGCTGGAGAATGATAACTTCGATAACATAGTGGTACAGGCACCAACTGGCATAGGTAAGTCGGCCATTGCCATGACTGTTCAAAATAGATTCCAGTCAGCATACCTAATGACTCCTTCTTTGGGGCTGACAGACCAGTACAAGGCTGATTACGGTCACAAACTCAAGGAAGTCAGAGGAAGAAGTAACTTCGACTGTTGGGTACGCTCTGGCACGGCTAAGGGCGCCCCATGTTGGTCTAAGCGTGGAACCTGCAAACATGCAGTCAGAGACAAGGAAGACCCATGTCCTTACTATGAGCAGAGGTGGGCGGCTGAGGACGCTAAGTTGACTTTGTCAAACCCTTCGTATATGTTCAGAGCAGTCAAAGGATTCACTAACTTTGAGCAGAGGCAATTTGCTATAATTGATGAAGCACATGACATGGAAGGATTCATTCACGATTTACTTGAAGTCAGACTAAGTGAGAAGGAATGGAAAAGAGTATTCGGCAATACTGATAAGTTTCCAATGCACTTGTCTCCAAAGGACTGGAAGGTGGAAATAGACGAAAGGATATTAACTGCCAAAAATGTACTTCAGAAGGCTGAAGATGACTTGGGAATAACGAGAGATGAGAAGGAAGTTGAGGCGATTAAGGAAGCGGTTTCTAAACTAGAAACTGCACATGAGATTCTATTGAAACCCAACAATGTTCATGTGTCATTTGACAACAGTAAATGGGGCAACTACCTATGCTTGAAGCCGATAAGAGTCAGAGACTATGCTGCTGAGATTATTGAGTCCGTAGGAGAGAAGCGTATATTCCTCTCGGCTACAATTCTCGACATAGACACATTCCTTCACGGCTTGGGTCTGGAGAACCAGAAGACCCTCTATGTGAATATAACCAAGTCACCATTCCCAACTGAGAACTTCAATGTGTATTACGCCCCGTGTGGTTCTATGTCATATGCCAAGAGGAAGTTCGCTCTCCCCAAACAGGTGAAAGCAATTGATGCGATAATGAATAAGTTTCCAAACAAGAGGGGGGTTATTCTCCCGCATAGCCATGCTATACGAAAGACGCTAGTCGAGGGATTGAAAGCAATGGGACATGAAGATAGAGTTGTAACCCATGATGGAAACCCCAAGGGAAGAAAAGAGGCACTAGATTACTTCTTCAAAAGTGAGAGAGATGACTTGGTTCTGATTTCAACTTATGTGACGCAGGGATTCGATTTCAAGGGTAAATTGGCTGAGTGGCTTGTGATATGCAAGGTGCCATATTTACCAACAAACGACCCAGTTATTTCAGAGAGGATGCAGCAAGACGAGCAAGCGTGGAGAATGGTCTGGGAAGATAGCCCTAAGTGTCCGTACCAGCCTCCAAGTAAGTACAGCGGTGATTTATGCGGTGCAGGTTTTACTTGCCCTGCGCCTTGCCAGAAGTGGTACCAATTACAAACTGCACTTGCCATAGTTCAAGGGGCAGGAAGAGTAGTTAGAACTCCAGAAGATGTGGGTCACTTGTTTATTCTCGATGGAGGATGGGCTAGATTCGCTCGCAACTCTCAGCATTTAGTACCTGCTTGGTTCAGAAACAACATTCGGGAAGCGCCAAATTGGCTGAAGCGCCAGATGAAATAAGAAGTATATGCGTCATATTTATATAGGAGTGCATGTTAGGGTAGTTTGTGGGCGGCCACCAACCACCCACCGAAGAAGAGAGAGTTCCCCGTAGCCCAGAGTGATTCTGGGTCTGGCTTCGGCACGAAGCGGGTTCCCAAGCGAGCCGATGAAAGTCGGTGCTGGAGGAAAGAGAACTATGGCGCAGAGATAGAGGTTGGTACCCTATTCTCCGACACGGGGCCGTGAAACATCGGTGACTCCAATGCCCCATTTGTTAAGGATAAGCCCGTAACGGGCGCACGATGGGATGATGGCGCCTCTCAGTATTAATCTTCCTTTAGGGGAGAACTTATATAGGTGTAGTCCCTACGATGAATCATGAGTACAGAAGATGAACATGATGGCGAGATAATTATTGGAATGGGTAGAGTGGAAATAGGGGCCTCAATTAAAGGCGAGGGTCAATTTCACTATGACTACACTTCATTGGAATTGATAATGGAGGCTCTTATGGATGCTCAGAAACAAGTATTGGATTTGATGTCTAAGGAGAAGCGAAAGGAGGCTTATTCACTGGCATTGTCACTGACTTCAAAATAAGAAGATATTATTCTTCCTTTAGGGAAGAACTTATATAGGGGTAGCCCGTGGGATGAATCATGCAGAGAGAAACCGCAATACGCAGACTGACAAAAAGAGCAAACAACTTCTTGGGTATGACCCTTGATGCCTACTTGAAAACAGGCACCTTCAAAACTGAAGGTTTCGGTGGCGAGTATTGGATGCTAAACGATAACCAGTCTATGCAAAACTGTTGGTTTGTGTTGGGTTGCCCTATTTCGGAAGATGAACTGAATGACACAGTCAACCCTTTACCTTCTCGATTTGAAAAGTCCAGCGATAGACCAATACCAAGAATGGTATATTCCGCATATTACGACAGGCAAGGCAGAAGAGTCTTTAACTGAATACCCTACAATTCGGGGTATGCCACAGCAGAAGGTTGACCTTGTGCCCCCTATGGGTACGAGAGCGGGTCTTCCCTACACCTTTATTTGGGCTGATACGGTTACACAGAAAAACCCAACTACTGTGTCTGGAAGCCCGTTAGGTGACGCTGCTCTTTGGACTGAAAAGGCTGGGGGTGTGAACCAACAACCGGCTATGCCAACTACGGTTGGTAAAGCGACACCTTCCTCACCAGTCGCAGGAGTTGACAAGCGATTAGACCCAGTCCTGTTGAATTACTATGGCTTGACTTCTAATACAGAGTCACCAGTGATGAACTTCGCTGATTCCTCATTAGAGTACGCTCAGAGCCTTCAATCGTCTGGAGATAGCCGGTTGGCTACCAAACGCTCTTACATGGCCGCTACGGTGGTTACAAAGACAGAAAATGGTCGTTTCAACTCAAAAGGCGACTGTGAAATGATTAGTGGTAACGACCAAGAGGGTAGACCGGCTAATCACACTTGGCACCAGTGGAGACATGATGAAGTCGATGACAACATGAGACCCGACCTTACACCTAGTAAGTTACCACTATTGCCAGTGTACGATATTCACGCAGGGTCACAGGTTGATACCTTGGTTACTCCGAATCCGTCAGTGGAGTCAATCTTACACAAATCACAGGTATGCCTACCAAGTAACGGCTTGGGTGCAACCTACGGAGACAATCACAATATGCGACTAGCATCATCTTTGGTATCAAGTCCAGTTCATGATTTTGGTAACGGTGGAGTCCCAGCACTGGCTGGTGTTAAAGCGGCTCTGGAAGATTCATTTGAAATATCTTCTCTATGGGCTGTCAATCTAATGTCGGTTCAGAGGTGTCCTACATGGTCTGATAAGTCCAATGGAGATGTTGACGCCAAGTTAATATCACAACCAGACGGCCACGGACAGGGCGCACAACCAAGAGTATATCCGAAGGAAACCATACAAGTATTTGGAACTAAAGATGTGGTTTCGGGGCCGTCCGTAGCCAACCAGTCAGATGGAGATTGGAGGCCACTTGGAAGAGTTGACACTGGTAATATCGCTGTTATGGATTCAATAGGGTTGATTGGATATGAGGGGATAATAACTGCTTCAGCATTCATGTCAGTGTCTGAGGATGCAAACCCACCCGACATATCAGCAGGCGGTACTACTTCATGGAATGGTACAAACATGGCAACATTTGCTGGTATCAATATCCAAGTTCACAGTGGACTTGGGGTCAGAAGAAACGGTGTCGCATATCAGACGGGTGACACTACTAAGATGGCTTACAAATATGGCACAGATGGCGCATTTGTTGCACCGATTCAAGACGCTATGATAACAACTGGAGTAAGAGACCAGTTCAAAGGGTCGTTGAGGACTGGTGGCTCTAGTGTATGTGACAACCAAACTAGATTCTTCACAGGGAGAACGCAAAATGCAGAAACCACAGGTCATGCGGCACCACTTCCTTTCGATGTCACAGGTGAAGAATATATTCAGTCTGGGATGAGCGGCACTGACCCTAAACACATATCACATGCGGTCAACAAATACATTGTTGGAGATACAACAAACTTCGGAACATCTTGGAGCGGTACATCTAATGTATCACAGGACTTCTGTAAAAACAAGATTCCAACTAAGGTACAAGTTGTACCGACACTGATTGGGTATGAAACGGTGAGTGTAGCGGCTGGTTATCCAGTACATCCATCAAACCTGCCGCTTACATTCAAAAGACCGATAGTTGATTATCATGTATTGGTTAGTTTGGCACCCAGAGATAGGTTGGCAGTTAGTGCTAATCTTGCGAATGACAAGTACGGAATGCCTATTAATCGCAATAACCCACAGACTGCGAGGCTAACGGCTAACATGGATTTGGAAGATGAAGGTTGTGAAATATACCACGCAGTATTCCGATTGAACCCAACTTTGGAGAGGATATTTTTTGACACTGGCCCAACTAATACAGGTGGCGGTCATGAAGCAACTTGTCCGACAAGCGTGATACCTAGAACATGGGGTTTGCATCAACTGACTCCGTTTAGACCAATTGCGAACAGCGGCTGGTCGCAGATTCCTACACTATCGGGTGCGATAGAGGCTGGTGGATTCTATCAGCGTGGGGGGATTAGCCACCACTGGTCAGCGGCTGGTTATTCTGACGAATTATTTGTTGGGGTTGATGTAATTGAAATGGCTCATTTGGATGCAACGGTGTATGGTAACGGGCAGTATAAAACGGATGGCGATGCCAATGCGGCAACCCCCGATGGATGCGAACTTGTCATCTTCAAATATGCACCAAGAACAGACCCGTTTTATACAAACAAAGAGACAACTGCGGCTCATTTACAGAGTAAGATTACCAGTGGTGTTACTGCAACTACTGTGATTCAGTCTGGTGTAACATTCGCCACTGACACAGGTAGGGCGGCTTGGCGTGGCTGGGATTTCCACGATTGGGTATTCCCTCAAGTTGAGTTGATGCGCTATCTTGGTAGGGAAGATAAGGGCAATATGAGGCACCCTAGACATTCTCTTAACACATCAGCATCACCTATGTTCCATCCAACATTACATTGCGGTGATTTATCTATCACTGAGAATGGTGAGTTGATGATAGCCGCTGTACACAGGGACTACATTGGCTCTGAGGAAGAATATCCTAGTGCAACACAAGGTTATCCTTTCAATCCAGATATAGTGAATGGTGGAGGATGCCCTGCTGGTTATTACTACAAGGATGGGGCTTGCATTCCTATCACGGATGACTCCACACCCCCTTCCACACCTGCTGGCACACACTACGACCCGTTTGTTGGTGGTACCGTTGATGGCGACCCACCTTCGCCTTCAACTGGCTCTGGTACAGGTTATGCTGGTGGTTCAGATAACTTTGGGCCATTCCCATCTTGGAGTCGATTGGTTGCCAATACAAGTGCAAGGTCACTGATATTATTATTCTGTCCGATAGATAAAAATGAGCAAGGTAAATTGAAGAGTCCAAAGACTAAGTTTGAGTATCAGATTTCTAAGTCTGGTGGTGAAACAATACACACCCAAAACTGGGTCACTGACACTGGTTGGTGGAGTGGTTCAAGAATCGCTTATTGGTATCAAGAGTCTGGTCAGAGAGCGATACCGATTACCTATGGTTCATATCCAGAAATGAGAATGTCCCATGCACACTTACCAAAGTGCTTACCGCACTTGCTGGCCGGTGATGTGATTATGTCTGGTTATCCAGAGTCAGAGGTGTTAACGAGAACTACCGGATGGAATGCAATGAATAGTGTCGAGTACACTTTATCCGATACTAGCCAGTGGCCACCTAATTCGGTAGGTGGTTCGGTGCCTTCTGCATTAGGAGATTCACTAACATTCGTCCAAAGGACACACTTCATTCCAACAACAATTGGATTCTGTGACTTTGGAATGGGTGCAAATCCATACCAAGAATATGGCTGGTCTGGCTGGGGCTTCCCCAGAGGGTTATACGACCCGATAGGTTCTGGTGACAATACTCTATTCTTTTCAGATGACCCAGAAGCAGTTCTGGTAGCGGCTGGTACACTAATAACACCAACTGCGCAGGGTCTTTGGAATGGATATGCTGCAAGTCCCACCTTTGGAACTTACATGGCAGGTTGCCTAAGTGCTATTTCCCACCACGGCCCATTGCACTACGGGGTTATGAGTAAAGACCATCCATTTAGACCAGATAGAATATGGAAACAAGTTCACGGTGGACTAGGATATGATATACCCCTATTCAAACTAATACCACCAAGAGTTAGTGTGAGAGCAAAGTCTGGAGGTAGGAACTCTTTAGATTTGGAAATGGAGACTCCGTTCCATCGTCAAAATGCAGACTATTTGACAGGGGCAAGAGGACTCAACCCATCCTCCAATGCAGGTGGTCAATACTTCTTGAGAAGCAACCTTTGGAACACAGACTTGCCAACAACCATACCGGCTGGAGTAAAACAGACTGGGTACTTCGCTGAAGACAGATTGCGTGGCCCTATCTTACAAGGTACGACAGGACATGATTTGCAGTTGTTTTGGCAAGACCATCCTACTGAGCATTTCCATGCTGGGGCTATTCCAGTTAATACCGGCAGTGACTACGACATCACCAATGTTGAGACTGAAAGATATGCACCATCAATAATCGGGCGTGCTATGGAAATGAGCAAACATGATTACATCGCTATGGCCGAGCAGTTGATGTCATCCGTTGATGTGCATGTCTCCAAATCAGTCAGAGCCTTCTGGGATTCTGGAAGTATAGTTAGCGCCAGAGGAAGTGGTTTGAGAGATAGTTCTAACGCCGCATATACACCAACAGAAAGGGCTGAAATGAAACAAATGACACTGCCTGTGTCTGAGGCTGTTTCTTCGGCTGGTCATGTTGGAGACGGTCTTGGTAAAGGTCAGCGGATTCTCAGAACTGAAGATGGTACACTTCATGTATTTACATTGGATAGAGGTACTACTACTGGGTCATCAAACATTCCTCAATGGACTCATCATGCAAAGCAATTGAATAATGATTTATTCTGGAATAGAAAGGCTATGAAAGTCAATCCAAGTACATCAGCCTATGATGGGAAGGATGAATGTAAACCGAGATTGGTTGACTTGGGTGGTGCTACACCTACTGGGTGGGCTACAATGGGTGCTTCGTTTGCATCCGACAGTTTAGGAACTATTCACGCAGTAATACAAATCAAAACTGCGGCTGACTCAAGTAGGTTGTATTACACATACGCCAAGAGGAAGTTGGCTTCCTATCAACCATTCCCAGTGTATGAATGGGATTGGTCGGCGCATACTCCACTTAGAATCGAGGCTGCATCAATAACGGGCGACGGATGGGATTTGAGAGAACCTACATTAGTTTGTGATTCACTTGACCGATTGCACTTGGCATGTAGAGTTCTTAGTGGTGCATCGACTTCAGCAACTAAAATACGACATTCACATATTATCTATGCAACCAAACTGGCTACTGAGGTAAACTTCCCGTACTTAGAAAGCGGTGGTACAGGAGACTATGCTGATACTTTGACAGGAGACCTTGATTGGACTATTGTCAATCACTATACAAACAACCCAGTAGCGGCTTCTGACAACCAATTGTCATCTTCCAGTGGTCATGCTAGTCAAGATAATGATAAGCCCAAGATATGCTTGTTAGGTGACGATATACCAGTTGTATTCTATCGTGGTATGTCAACAAACTATGGAACTGGCATGAACTGTGAGACGGCATATGGGGCGAGGGCATACACTGCAATTTATGTGAATGTGGCGGCTGGTGCATCGACTACGACTCCAGCAGGTCGATTTGTTTTCACTTCAACAAAAGCAACAATGGCTCTTGGTCAATTGTCTGGCTCACATAGCGGTGGTGCCAGCCGCACATTCAATGGAGTCAAGTATTATGATGCGGTTATTGATTCCGATAACAAAGCGTATGTCATTGGAGTTACAGATGACGCAAAATCCGAGGTTAGTTTGAACTCATTCGTAGCAAGTGATTCGTTGTCAGCACAATACTCGACCACCGATGGATTAGGTAAAACTCAGATTCTATTCAAGCAGAGAGATGCTGATGTGACCTACACATATTCCCACTTGACGGCTACTATCAGTGACAAAGACCAGTTACACATGATACTCAACTTTACACTACAAGACAATGCTGGTATTGGTCTTGGTGCAGTCGGAGAGACTGATACACAGGAAGGAACACTGGCTCCGTTGATATGGGCTGGTACTCCAGCCGACCCAGCAACTTTGAGTTATGAGTTGCCAGCGACAGTAACAAGTTGGCCGACAGGTGGCTCTAATCAATCTCTGACAGGTTCTGTAAAGCACTTCTTGGAAGTGTGGATGCCTACACATGAAGTATCTCAAGCGGCTGGTTCTGATGAAGTTATTAGGTCAGTGAATGTGCGCTGGCTTTCAGTCCCTTCAATGGGATATGATTCAACCGATGGTTTCTATCCAGTGGGTAGTTCACAGACTCTAAGCGGATATGAGGATTTCATTCATCATGCACCACAGTTGCGCTATCAGCGTTACTGGGGCTACAATGCTGGTGAGTTGGATTTACGCTGGTTGACTAACGAATTGTCTTGGATTGCTACACCGCATGGTGGTTCCAAATTGTACTATCCGTACATCGGAGGTTCCTCTGTGACAGTTGGTGAAGGTGAAACTTCTGGAGAAGGCATCGCAGGTTGGCCTTGAAATTGAAGGCTCAAGGGTATTTTTTCTAATACCTATAACTTTTATCCCATATACTTATATAGGGGAGGCTCCTACGGTTAACCAGAGCAAAGGAGGTGAAAGACGATGATGCACTGTATAATATGCGGAATAAGAGGCGGGGGAACATACCTACCACATAGGCGTGACATGCACGAACTATGTTGGGTATTACTTCACGATAGCGAGGAAGACCCACGGGATGACCTTTGAAATAGGTGGCTGTGCCTAATGGGCATATGCTGACTCCAGAAAGGGTTGATTCTCTCTGTGAGCATTTGGGGTTCTCTCACTGGCCAAGAGCCGTGGGGAACCCTAGACAGCAGTTCGTCTATGCAACCGAGCAAGCGTACCGACTGTTCAATGAATGGGAAGGTCACTCCAGTTGTTTCATTAGCACTGGAGGATATGACAACCTTGAGTTTGAGCATGGTAAGCAAATACCCAAGACAATAATGTATGGACTAACCTTCTTTGACTTCGACCATCCTACAAAGCCAGAGAACGCATTTGCTGACGCACAAAGACTATCACAATACCTAACGAACTTGAATGTGGCTCATTGGGTACAATACAGTGGTAGCAAGGGCTATCACCTATTCGTAGTACATACTCCTACTCGATTCAAGTTCAGTCACAAGGATGGTTCAAGTGAATCTCTGAAGAACATCGTCAATCAAACTCAAACACATCTAAAACACACACTTGGGTTGAACACACTAGATGAGCAAACCACAGGCGACCCAAAGCGGCTATGTCGAATGCCATTCACTCGCCATGTTGACAGGCACGGAAAAGTGACAGGCAGATACGCACTTCCTGTTCCTACAAACAAGTTACTTGATGTGGGTCACGATGAGATAGTGGCTCGTTCATATATTCCAAAATATAGGTTGCCAAAGATTGAGGGTGATAGATTGACTCTGAAAGATTTCATAGGTCTGGTCGATGTTAAACTACACAAACCAGAAACTGAACTGAAGCCAGTGATTGATGTTGAGTTTGGTTTTGACAGCGCTACTGAGACAGCCGTGTTCATTTCATCTATGGAAGAACGGTGCATGGGGGTTGTCAATGAACTGAAGCGCAGAAATCCGCCTCATAAAGCACGCTTCCATGCCGCCATGTTCGCTAAGGCGGTACATATGACCCAAGAGCAGTTAGAGGCCGTCTGGGTCGAAATGGGTACCAAAATGGGCTATGTTGATTTGCATAACTCAGAACACAGACGCTACCAGATGGCCACCATATTCAGTGACCCAAGATATTCTTCATTCGCAAACTGTTCAACATTGAAAAAAGATGGCTGTTGTGTAGGTGATGTATGTCCCAAGTACATTGACTACGGTGAGTCGATACCAAAGCGCATTGTCAAAAGAAGGTGGAGTAAAAAATGAGAATCAAAAGAATGGACTTGATTAAAGACGATAAAGAAAAGGTTGTCGAAGTAATTGAAAAGGGAACACTAGGAAACAAACTAGGCTTGCTTAGGGTTATGCAAGATGATAACCCAATGAGACCAGAAGTCGGTGAGAGTATTCTGAATGAACTGTTATCCAGACACAGAAGAATTGACCATAGAGAACATCCGTTGATGATTGCATATTTCAGTCAGTTGGGATTTGAAGTGGTTCATCTAAAAACTGGAGAGGGTGACTTGACTGGTAAAACTGTGTCAGTTGAAAGGAAGGAAGATGATTTCATGGATTCGTTGTTTGACGACAGGAGACTACGCCAGTTGGGCGCAATGCGTGAAGAGGCTGAGTATTCCTATCTATTCGTGACAAAGAGTTACGATGAGATTAAGGAAGAGGTCAGTAGCAGGGGAGTCAGTGAACAGGTTCTAACAGGATTCATTGCTAGTCTATGTGCGGTTGGTTATCCACCAGTATTCATCTCAGACAAGTATGACATGGCAATAATTGTTAGGAAGGTTATGGATAAGATTGATGATGATACTTCAAGGTTATATGTTCCAAGACCTAAGTCACCCAAGCCTCAAGAATATCGAAACGCTATCATTGAAGCCCTGCCAAAAATAGGTAGGAAAACCAGACGACTGCTGGTTGAGGCATACCCATCTTTGGTACGGTTATCACAAGCCACAGTTGATGAGTTGGTTAAGATTGAGGGTGTAGGGAAAAAGACCGCTGAAAGGATATTTGAAATCTTCAACTGCGAATAGACATTATGTTTATATAGGTGGAGATTCACCCGTGAAACAATGAACAGAAATATGGAACTAATGAAGCAAACTCCGATTTTGCACAAAGCGGTTATGAATATGCTACTATGGAACAGTGGAATACCAGATGAAGATACGGCTATGGCTTTGGCACACGATGAACACCCACATGCACCATTTGTATTACCAAACGAGTTGAAAATTGATGGTTAACTTTTTCCATTCTGACCAAGACCCACAGAAATGTGCAGAGGATGCTTGCGACCAACATACTGTGAAAATACCGACTGAGGTATTACAAGCAATAGTACAGGCTCTGAGGAATAACGACTGCCCCGACCACTTGCTACCGTTGAATAAAAGCGGGTCAATACACAGGGGCGGGTACCCTCACCACCCAGTAACAAAGTGGTGTGCTGGTGCAAGAGATAACTTCAATTGGGCTATTGAATATGGATTGCAGTTGTGCTTTGAATACTCATTCAGATATGGTAAAACTCATTTCTGTCAAGCAGGTCTCAAACTTATACATGAACGAAGATTATGCCGATACATTAAACGAGGAAAACTCAGACAACCTACAAGGTGCTTCAAAGAGCATGATGAGTTGAGAGATACTAACAAGTGGCCCGATGTAAACGAGGCACACCGAGAGTTTTACAGACGGGATAAGGCGTCATTCGCCAGATGGGACAAAGGCAGAGCGCCTCCAGACTGGTGGGATAAAGATGCTGTGGCATGAATGGCTATGGAGAATTGCCCTGCGATATGAGCGTTGGCGTAATAGGGAATAGCGTTAAGAACCCTTTATTGGGATTTGAACCACATGGCAGCCAAGAAGGGTAGCAAGAAGACTGAAAAAGTTGAAGAAGTTGAAGAAGTTGAAGAAGTCGTCAAAGAAGTCGCAGTAGTTCCAAAGGGTGTATTGCCAGACGAGAGAGACTACAATATGCCAGCAGAGCAATTCGTTACAGAATCATGGTTAGCATTGAAGGGTAAGGAACCAACTGACAGTGACATGTCTCTATGGGTTAGGAAACTCACAATCGAAGGGCAGCCTAGAAGCGAACTGCACCGAGCATTGCAGTGAGATTTGGTCGTGGCTAGATGCCATTCAAAGACGCTGAAAAACGGAGAACTTATCAGAAAGACTACCACGAAAAGTGGTATCGTGACAACGGAGATAAGCGCCGAAAGCAAGTTAGAGAGCGTAGGCGCAAGACCCGTGACTGGTTAGCCGAAGTCAAAAAGACTGGTGAGTGTAGTACATGTGGCCTATCGGGTCAAATAGCACACTGGGCTTTAGAATATCATCATAGAGATGGTGAGGAAAAGATTGCCAGCATTTCATACTTAGTTGGAAACGGATATGGTCGCCAGACTATCGAAGATGAAATGGCTAAATGTGATTTGATATGTTCTAATTGTCACAGGATGGAACACTACAATGAATGGGTTTCTGGGAAGAAGCCTAGCAACAAGACTTCTGAAAAAGCAAAGGCGGCTAGGCGAAAGCGGCGCAAACGAGAGCGAGCGGCTGTGAAAAGAAATAGAGAAGAATAGGCAAACAGTTATATAGGGGAATCCCCTACGGTGTAACATGCCTAAAGCACTAACACTCGGCAAGTTGATTCTTGCTAACGAAACTTTGATGCGTGAAAGCCCAGATAACATGGGTATTGTAAATGAAGTCAAAAACCTAATTTCTGATTGGAGAACCATGATGGGTACTGGTTGGACTAACAATGATAGAAAGATGGTTAAGAGGATGATTGCTAATGACAAAACTCGTAATGGTGTAGTCTTAGTACCACGCTCAGACAATGATGACTGGGAAGATGAAGCATTCTTTGATTGCATGGAGTTTGACCGCATTCGCAAGGGCGAGTAAATAGGCGACACAGTTATATAGGGAAAGCCCCTAGGGTTAAACATGGCAGAAGCACAACTTGCATACCCTAAGCCCGAAGATTATGACATGACCACCATTAAAGGTGCTGGAGAATACACTGCGGCATATGTCGCCGCTCACAAAGCAGAAGAAGCAAAGTGGGAAGCAGAAGGGGATGACTACGACCCAGAAGATTTGGAAGCATTCGACGAAGTTCGCATGGGCGAGTAAATATATAGGTGGAGAAGCAACTACTTCTCATGCCAGAGAGAGCGGCTTCTATTAGTCACGCTGAGTGGGAAATACTCAACCACATAGTAAGTAACATTGACTTGTCTGATTTGAAAGACGAAATGGCAACGGATAAACATTCCACAGAACGCTTCGATAAAGCGGCTGAGAACATTGTAAAGAGGTTGGATGGTATTATGGCTACTAGAGTCAAGAACTTGCCCAAAGAACATCCAGAGAGGGATTGAAATGCCATGTCCTAACTGTGGTGGGGCGGCAACCTATGTCAACGCTGACATGCACGGTAACTATGCCTACGCCGAGTGTCGTGGTCACATACAGCGTGAAGGGTACGCTAAGTTGAAAAAGAGGCCAGACGAAGAGTTCATGCGTGCTAGATACAGAATACAATACAGTAAGCCACCTTGCGGTTGGTCTAGTGGTAAGAAAATGGCGAGGTCGCCCATGAAACCTGCCGCCACGGTTACTGGTAAGGTGAAAGAAACCAGTAAGGAAACAGGGCGCCTCGTTTTATCTGACTATCGGAGTGGTTAATATCCATATTGCATGTCGAATAGACTATGTCCGACTACAACTGGCACACTGAAGCACTTCTCAGAGGTGCTAAAACAGTTCCAGAATGGTGGACTAAAGTTGGCAGGGACAATGTTTACGCTTTGAAATGGACTACTGGTGCTGTGGACTGGTATCAATCTGACATGGTTCCAGCGCCAATCAATTTCCAGCCAGACGGGGGTTTTACATTTTGGTTCAAGATAACTCAAGCATTGGTTGCTGGAGATGGTGATGTAGGGTTATTTGGATTCGTACAGGCTGGTTCAAGGGACTTGATTGCTGTACATATTCATCATGTGGCTGGAAGAGGAAATGTGCTAACAGCCACAGTTAAAACCAGTAGTGGTGCATATCAATTTGTTGACAGCCAGACTAATTTTGGCTCGGCAGGTCTTGGCGAAACATGGCATAATTTCACATATGAAATCACTGGTGGTGCTGGTTTACCATATATTGATGGAACGCCATTAACCACTTCATTCCCATTGGCACTTCACGCTGATGTATTCACAAACACTGACCCAGTTTATCTCGGTGCCGCATCACTGACAGCAGGTTTGCATTTATCAGCCAAGCATGTGATAATGGACGAGTGGGCTTTTGCAGAAGGGAATAAGATGTCACCCACCTTAGCCTACAATAGTGGTGTGCCGAAAGTGTGGAATACAACTGATAATCCAGAGATAGTTGGTTGGTACCCATTGGATAAGAATGTTGGTGCCGTAACAAATAGAGGGTTATACAATTACATAACCGGCGGTGCTGCATATCCTAATTTTCTATGGAGTGTAGTCGGTACAACGGGTCGCCCCAGTGTAGTTACAGATGCACTAAGAAAAACTGACACCAATGCGTATTTCCAACTGGCAACTAATTATGGTGACTGGGTTAAAGGTGGGACTGTTGATGGCCGACAGGCCATTGGGGCTAACCAAGTTACGGTTGTATCACCTGCTCTCATGACTCCACCTGCGGGTGGTGGATTCAGTACGATGGGATATACGGGTGCGTTTATTGGAAATCATGAGGAACCATTTGCTACACCGATATTTTCTACTGCAACTACTGTGCTGAGTTCTATGGATTCGACAGCATATGTGGCATCTGGAGGCACAGGTAGTTTGACGGCTATTACAAATAATAAGACTTCAAGGAAGTTATTCCCAGCATTTGTTAGGAAGGTCTGAATATGGATTTCAATAAACAACTTACATGTCTTGCTTGTAGCGCCGAGTTATTCACAGCGACTCTGGAAATGAGAGACGGAAAGAGGAAAATAAGTCTGTACTGTCAGTCATGTGGCAATGGCTACTCGTTTATTTCCACGATATAGGCGGCAGACTTATATAGGGGTTGCCCGTAGGGTAGTTTGTAGGGGGTTGACTCCTACCGAAGTAACTGGCGACCAAACTAAATGGGCAAACTCACTCGCAAGAGATGTAAGGCTTGAGGGGCAGTCAGTGAAAAGGTAGGCCAACACCTTACAATAATCTTAGAGCGGTTTTGAAGAGTTCCGTGAAGCCACCCCGCTTCATAATCTAGGGGTGGCGAATACTCTTCTACCAGAATCAAGAGGGTTAAGAACCAGTAGGCTGTGCCCTAGGACATGGATGAATCGTCCGAGCGCTACAATAGAATTGTTAGGGCACCGGCTGATGATTTGTATATTTTAACTCCCCCAGTATCTCTTCTAAATGAGGCAGAGAAGTTGGGGCAAGACCCTAGAGTTCCCAGAACGGCAGTGGCGAGATTCGTTGCTAAGACATGGGCTGAGACTCAGAGGGAAGGAATTAGAAGACAAGGCGTTCAGCCTCTGGCGGCTACCCACAGTGAAAAGGAACTGATGGAGAGGCCAGCACATTTTCCTACTGATTTCGGATTATCTCTGATACCATTCCCAGATGATGTAGGCGACTGGATTCAAGACAAAACAGAGACTGTGTGTTACACCAGTTTGTCAGTGCCAAGGCCATTCGACCCACATCTTCACGGTGATGTAGGTAGCCCAGCCGCTACCGGATTTGGTTACAATTACTATGGTGGAGTCCCAGTGGCTGATAGATATTCTATTGTCAATAGAAGAGGCGGTGGTGCAAGGGGTGGATTTGCTATGACAACTGGGCCGACTGAAGGCAACTATCCATCATCCATTCTCCCTTCACCCACATTCAATTTGGGTGTACTTGGTTACAGTGACGGTGGGTACAATCCAGAAGGCCTTCAATACACAAATAGGCCTAGACAAATGAAACTGACAGGTCTTAGAAATAACTGGCCGCACAAAGTATTCTTTGCTCGGTCAAGACAAGTAATGTTTAGAAATCTATACGGCCCAGTTTCTGAAACTGAAGCAACGCCAAAAGCACCAGTTATAGTTATCAACGGTAATAAGCCACTAGGAGGATTGCTGAGTATTTCTATGCAGGATAGATTGAATGCACCGAGGCAAGCGACAATATCCGTATCTTCTGTATGTGGAAGAAGGTCGAACATGGCTAAAGTCGGTGACACTATTCAGATTTATGCGGCACCTAGAATGTGGGCTAATCCACCACTGATATTCACTGGCATTGTCACTGACTTAGGAGAGAACATTAACACATTGAATATAGTCGTCACAGACGCTCTAGGAGTTTTAGCGAATGAGGTCATCGGTAAGGATGATTTCGTAGGAATGGGTGATGCAGCATCAGTCATCAAATCAATCATCGCAAAATCCAGTTACAGTCTGCCCATCGGAAGAATAGCAGTTCAGTCCAAAATCTTTGTACCAAACGACTTGAAACTAATCAACAAGACTAGACTAACCGGAGTCCAAACTGTATTACAGATGATACAACAGTCCCCGAACCCATATCTTCTGAATGTTAATGAATACGGATATGTGCAAATGAAAGCACTGCCAGAGATTGAGAGTTCTTCGGTGCAACCTTTGACCGCAGGCTCTCTGCCTAGAACTGATACGCCACTGGATTTCCACCCTACCAATGTAACCAAATCATCTGGAGATTTAGACTTCTTCAATGTTGTAATGATGGTTTCAACTGCCGCTGGAGGTTTGGAAGTTACCTATCCACCCAAAGGAAGCAGTAGTTATCCAACAAGACCAGTGGTCAGAGTTATTAGAGATAATAACATACAGACTGAATCAGAGGCTGAGATGCGTGCTAAGGCATATCTTTCTGACCGAGGAAGAACCAGAATCAGATATACAATCGAAGGACTTCCAGAGAGATTTGATATTAGGGCAGGAGATGTAATGGAGTTCGCTACACACTCTGGCATTGCTGGTCGTCACAGAGTCTATGGAGTCTCATGGGTACACGAACCAAATGGCTCAACTATGAAATTAGATGTGGGCAGAGAGGCGCCGAATCTCATTGCCACACTAAAATATGCTCAAGATTTGTCACAATAGGCGGCAACTTTATATAGGGGAGGCCCATAGGGTAGTTTGTAGGGGAGTAAAACCCCTTACCGAAGAAACTCCCGATGAGAGTCGGGGGGAGAGGTGACACACCTTCGGGGTGTTCCTCATTATGTCAAACTGCTGAACACTGCTCTGGCGATAGTGATTAAGTTCATTCCCTCCTAACAAGATATTCCAGTCACTGTCATAATTCGTCTGGTTGAAATCCGCCAGACGGCCTCACTTCACAATTGTAGGCGGCAGACTTATATAGGCAATGCCCCTACGATTAAACAGAGCAGACAAGCGGGTGAAGCAGAACCGAGCCGAGGCAGATTAGGACTTAGAGCCTATGAGAGCCTCTTAACGGGAACGCCAAAATCACCCCGCCTCTGGACTGACTCTAACAGAGGGGAGTCACCCACTGAGTAAGGCGGTACCATAACCATTAGGCGAAAGAAGCGCATGGGGCGGGAGGTCAGATACTCGGTGGGCGAACCAGCCCCCTCACTAATCAAGAGCAGAAGCCGTGCCAGAGAGATGACTGGCAGCCAACACCCGAAAGGCATGGGGGCGAACCAAATCCGCTTGCTGCTCACTAATCAAACAAACACACAACATGGGCTGGGACTGTTGGAAGCATGACGATGCGTCAACGGTTGCACGGAAGGAACGCCGTGTAGGGGGGTGCAAAAACCGCCCCCAGCCCTCATTTAATTCCACCAATTATTCGGCGCTTTTGGCGTCAATAGTTTTTTTCACCTATACTAATTGGGTCGAGAGGTTCATTTTTTCCCGAATAATTGTAATCTTTAATTCCCCCTTTAGGGGGAATTAGTCTAATTATTCATACTGACATACAAGTAAATACACACATATATTGGATAACATATGTATGTTATAGAAGGGGTATAGTTTGGATGATTATTTTTGGAACCATTCATAATGGTGGGCTGGGACTGGGCTTGACATGACCCCCGATTTTGAAGTAAAGCAATCAGCAGATTCTGGTACTGTGTTTGATTTCCATACTGGAGAACTAGCAGTATCTTTGACATTCCTTTCATCCACCAAAGGTAGGATGGAGTTTGCAGTTACCATTGCTGAAGAGGCGCATGGTAAAGTGAATGTGTTATCACAACACAGCATAGCAAGACTAGCGAAGAATGTGGAGCCAGAAGATGTAAAATTATTCACAAAGGATTTCCTTGCAGCAGGTGTAGTTCTCCGTGAAGGAACCTACACACCAGCCCCAGTTCAAGATAGGATTGAGGCTGAAGTCGAATCATTTTCTGGAGAAGAGTCCAGTTATGGAACGATTGATGAGAAGACGATTAACAAGTTTTTAGGAGAGCCACACCTATTGAGTAAAATAAACCACATACTTCACGAATCCAGAGCAACTCCATTCGTAGGTGATGACGCCAACTTACTTCTGACATTCTTGGTATTCTTGTCATGTAAAACTGACAACCCTCTGAATCTTGAAATGATAGGTCAATCATCCAGTGGTAAAACATACATGACTCTGACTGCTAGAAACGGATTTCCAAAGTCAATGGTAATGGTACTGGCTGGTGCATCCAAGGAGGCTCTGAAGTACGACTATGATGAGATTGATGAAGATGGTAATTTCATTGTCAATGTCGATGGTCGTTGCATAGTAGTCTTGGAAAAGGATGAGTCCTATGCTTTCATTAGAAAGATGAAACCTATCATGAGTGGTGACGACGATGAGTTGGTCTGGAAAACTCCGATTAAGAATGAGATTTCTGGAGAGATTGAAACCAAGGATTTTATCATCCGAGGAAGACCTTCTTTCATTACACTGACAACCAGAAACCCAAATGAGGCCGAGCAGATAACAAGGCAATTGATTATGACTCCAGACACCACAGTTGAGAAGGTTGACTCTGTTGTTAAGAATGCTTTGATGGCTAAGGCAAGGCCAGAGCATTTCATGGTTCACGCAGACTTGAAGTTACTACAAGCGTCTATGCTGGGTCTGACTCAGTACAAAGTTCGCAATATCTTTGCACCACTAATGGCTGACTTTTTCCCAGCCAGAAATGCACAGCATCAAAGGGACATTGGTAAGGTATTATCTATAATAGATGCAGTTGCATTATTGCACCAGAAGCAAAGGCCGATTCAGAAAACTTCTGACGGTGAAGAGTATTTACTAGCGTCAGTCGAGGACAATGTACTTGGTTTGATACTCTGTGATTTAGTTCTGAGAGCCAGTCTATCTGGTGTGCCGGATGGCTCATGGAATGTATTTCAACAGATGAATGCTATGGCAGAAGCAAAGCGTCCTTTGACCGAGGATAACATTCTCCAGTGGCTAGGCTTGCACGCCTTCCAGACAACTAAGAATGCGTTGAAGGAGAAGCATTTACCAACTCTTGAAGATGCGGGTCTGATTGAAGTCAGTCGCAGAGGTGGAGGCAGAGGTGGAGGTCGTAAGACCTACAAACTTGTAGCAGGTCGAGTCGGTCTCATGGATGACTATGCTCTGGCACCATTGTTTGTTGAATCATGTCGCAAGAACTTGAAAGAGGTTATCGGAGAATATAGCGATGTTCTAACTTCATCGTCTCCAGCAGAAACTAAGTTTCAACTCAAGGCCAATGACAAGAATAACTTGATGTCATTAGGTTGTACAAAGGCTGACCACGGAGTTTGGAGAAGTCTATTCCTACCAGTTTATCTTAGACCCAAAGGTAAGGAGACATTCTTGAAAGAAGTCATTGGTGATTCAAAGCACACAAGCAATTTGTTTTCTGGCAATGCTTGGTTCACTGGAGAGTTCACGGCTACTGACTCATTGTCTCTGAAGCGTGAGAAGATTGAGACTGTCAGACAAGCGTCAAAGGTAATTTCTTCTGAAGACGATGATGCTTGGGAACAGTTGATGGAGGCTCAACTAGAGCAGATAGAGGAAAATGACTAATTCCTTCATATAGGTGGAGATACAGAGGTAATTTTATGGCGGCAAGAACCCCAACACTACCCAAGGCGATAAAGGCACGACTACAACCATTCGTGGACAAGGGCATCCAGAATGGCATCTTCCAAGATGCTAAACCTGTTGCTCAAATGTTCAAGCGAAAGGCTGACGAAATGAAAGATACAGTTGCAGAACTGGGCGGCATGAAGAATGCAAACGCTCAGAGATTCGTAGCAAACTGTGTCATGACTGACTTGTCAGCAATGTTGAGAACCAAGTCTTATACTGCCCACATGCAGATACTAAAATTAGATGCTAAAGTTACCAGAACTGGTCGTCAGATGGCGAACCTATTCGGTCAAGTTTGCATTGAAGATGGCGATTCAGTAATGGATTCAGCAATGTTCAAGATGTCCCTATGGGATGAAGATGCGTCAATTGTTGACGATGTTGAGACTGGCAACTATACTGCTCAAGTAACATGTCGTAATTTAGATGTTGATGTACTTGATTTGAGACCACTTTCTGGGATGACTATATTCACAGAGGAAGAGTACGAACACGCTGATGTTGTACAGTTATTCAGAGACACTTACGAGACTACACCAATTGCTGAATTGGAAGATTCGATTTCAAGGAACCGCAGCGACTACCGCTTGGTTGAGGCAACAGTGTCCTACGCTGGAGTCCAAAACTCAAAGTCTGGTTCAACCTTTGGCAAGATGCTATTGAAGGATGATTCAACCATGACAATTGAGGCAATTGAGTCTGGTGAAAACTTACTACTGAACGCTCTCTGTGATACAAACACAGCGAACTCATTCGGCAAGTATTCTGAGATTCTAGCACTTGTTACAACTTCAATGAGTGAACAGTATGGCCTATCGGCTTCAATAGAATGTGCAGTGGGTGTAGTAGTTATTGCACCACCACAGCCAGAAGCCCCTGCGTCTGGAGACGATTCCTCAGACGATGCTTCGTCATACTTTTCAAATGACAACATAGAGACAATGGACTTAGATGATTCAACAGATTCTGAAGAGTCTGAAGAGTCTGAAGAGACTAAAGAGACCGAAGAGTCTCAAGATTCTGATTCCAACGAAGGTGATTCTGAACCACCCTCCAGTGCGACGACAAAGGCTAAGGCCGACGGCGGAGACTGGACAGATGGTGAAGAAGAAGATTGGGAAGACGACTGGGAATGAGCATCCAGTTTGAGGAATGGAGAGATGCCTTGCTCAAGGCTAAAGTTTGATTTATTCATTGTGTTTGTGCTTTCTTGGTCTCTCTGTTCCTCCTTCATTCATGGGGCACCTGCTTATCGGGGGTTAGGTGCCCCTCCTATTCACTGCTATATACAAATACTTATATAGGTAAAGCCTCTAGGGTAAATCAGAGCGGACAGATGACCCCCATCCCGCACACCCTTAAATGGGACACGGGTTGGGGGTTGGTTCCTCTCCGAAGGAAGTCCAATGGTGACATTGGGCGTGAAGTAAAAGCAAGTGGGTACAGTAAAATGTGTTTCACCTTCGCCCCTCTGATGGAGGCACACCTTAGCGGGTGTAACGAAGGTGTCAGCCCACCTGTGGTGGACGATGGGATAACTCTTCGGAGTTATTTAGGATAGCACAATACCCGCAATAGTTAAGCATCCGTGGTGGACTAATCACCCGCTATGGAACACCACTTCTCCTTTAATATAATCAAGTAGGTGTAGGGGAGTAGCCCGCATTTGAAGAAAGTCACTGGCTGCGAAGGGGCAGTTCACCTAAGAAGGTAAAGTGCGGCGGACTTCAGACAAGGGGTGGTCTCCACCTGCACCTACGCCTATGGTTAAATAGGTGGGTCTTGAACTTCAATGTATGGCCAAAACAGGCAACAGTAAGAAGAAAGCAGACCGCTATGCAGCACTAATTGCTTCATGTGACACTGGAGATTCAATGGTAACTCAGAGAACTCGCCACATGAAGATACAAGGATTCTCCGGCAGTGGTAAATCCACATTCGCATTACAATTCTTTTCACATCATGCAAAGGGTCTGAAGCCAGAAGAAGCGCTCATGTGTATTGTTGATTGTGACCTTGAAGGACAGGCTGACTTAGTAGCCCGTAATGATATTGTTACAGAGTCTCTGAGACCACGCATTCTGAGGAAGGTGTGCAGAACTCCAGACGAAGTGAACGACATTAGCATGGCATTCATTGACTTGATGAGACAGCACAAAGAGGAACACCCAGACGGTGTGCGAGTTATGGTCATGGAGAATGAAGGTGCATTCTATCTATCGTGCCGAGAGCATTACGCTACATCGGTTCACGGCATGACTGAGGGCGAACTGTTGCTCTCCAGACAGCAAGAGGCTATATCACAGGGCAAGAAGACACTACCTGCCTATGCAGAGGGTCAGATGCACGCTTACAAGGTAATTAACAAGTTATTCTATTCTCCATATGAGAGACTGAAGATTGCTGGTGAAATGTACCAGTTCCACTTCTTGGCTACGGTTCTATTGAAGACTAAGACTGAGAACTATGGAACTCCAAACGAGAACCGAGTTGTACTGGCCGCAGGTCGCCCAGACATGACTGACCCCCTATTCGATTGGATAGTTGAAATGACTCAACAACAGCGAACTAAGGCTGGCGAAATTGAGTCCAGACATTATTCTTCGATTAAGAAGTCTAGGGCATGTAAACCATTCCGTCTTGAGAACCCAACACAGGAACGCTTTTGGATGGCAGTTGACAAGGCCACATCGGGTGGGAAGTAATGAAGGTACCATATCTATCGGCAAGTAGGCTCAAGATGGCACAGGACTGCTCATTGCAGTATTGTTTTCACTATGAGACGCCGACTGCTGATGCTATGGCTCTGAAGGAGATTGGAAACCATCGTGACAGAGGACAGGCTGGCCGTCTCGGAAACAATGTGCATGACGCTCTGGAAGAGTGGAGAAGGCCGGATGCTGATGGTAACACACCAAAGCCCTCCTTTGGCCGTCTGATGAACTTATACAAGGACATTAGCGCCAAGCGTGAAGTTGACTTCGCCATGTTTGAAGATGGTAAGAAGATGCTAAAACGCTGGTTCTGGAGAAGAGGTCGTAAGCCCGTCAGAGTTCTCTATGTCGAGAGAGCATTTGGTAATCATGGTTCCCCATTTATCTTGGAAAAGAACGGTACACCAGTATATGGATTCGTTGACCTTATTATTGAACATAAGGATGGCACCATTGAACTGATTGACTACAAGACTCAGCGCATGGATATTACACAAGCAGAAGCGAATAACTCAGTGCAGGCGGCTATCTATCTAGCAGTTGCCCGTCAGTGGTGGCCAGAACGCAATCTAAAGTTCACATTTGATTTACAGAGACATGGGACTGTCACAACAATTTGGACTGATGACAGGTTAGATGATTTTGAAGATTGGTTACACGGACAGTATGAGAATGTCAAAGCAGTTGATTCCTCGGATTGGACTAAGGTTCCAGCGACCATAGGCAAGGGTTGTACTTGGTGCAATTACACTGACCTATGTCCGAAGGCTCAAGACCTAATGCAGAACGGTGCATGGGATATGCTTTCACCAACCATGAATAATGATTTAGATACTCTTCTGAATGAGTTGGCAACTATCAAGGCTTCCACCGCTATGTTGACTAAAAGGAAAAAGACGATTGACGAACATGTCAAGACTCAAGTATTCGATAGAGACATGCCAGTTGAGGATTGTGTTATTGAAACCGATAACTGGTCTGTGGAGTGGAGAGAGCAAAATAGGAGTTCGTATGTACCACAGGAGGTACAAGAACTGGTTCCACCCGCTGTGTTTGGAACGATGGTTTCATTATCTAATGCTTCTGTGGATAGGGTATTGCCAATACTGCCAGACGATGTGGCCGATGCAATCAAGAATACAAAAGTCGTCAAGACTAATAGACAATTGATAATCAAACCGAAGGAGAGCGGGGATGCGAAAAAGAGGCGAAAAGGATAGTACCGAAAAGGTACCTTCATCTAAATATGGCACCAGAAAAAAGGGCCGTTTAGGTAAGTCTGATGGCCGCAATGTAAAGCGTCTTTGGAAGTGCATGATGGAAGCAGGCGCAGTGTTTCCAGATGGAAAACCACTGACAACAGGAGAGATTCTGACACTGGATAAACAACCATTTGAAATGAACAGGTTATCGAATCACTTAGCCAAGAAGCCGCATATCTTTTCTAACTCTGGATTAGTCAGAGTAGCCAGTATTGATGGTCGAACCAAGTACCCTCAACAAACTTGGCTGGCACACCCAGACGCCTATGATGAGTAATAATAGGCGACAACTTAATATAGGCGAGGCCCATAGGGTGTAACATGGCAGCAACAGTGACCATTAAACTAGGATTATACGAAGCATGTTTGTTTGTAGCGTCTATGAGACAACGCAAGCAATGGTTCGACGGCAAAACCGTTGGCTACCCGTGTGCTATTGAAGATTTGAATGACGGCAATGCTATTGTTATTACAGTACAACCAGCAATTGATGAATGGAGAGAGAGGAATGAATACTCTAGCCCAACTGTGTACTGGCCTTGAGGTGATATGATGAAGGTATTTTTAGACGGACAACCATTCCTAAAGTGTTCGCATGTTGCTTGCAGGTTGTGTATGGTAAAGGATGAAGTAGCAAACTACACCTTCGATTTAGAGGCTGATGGTTGTTGCGGATTTGGAGTTAGAGAAGTGACATTCTTACTTCCTCTCCCTCTGATATTGTAGGCGACATACTTATATAGGGGGAACCCCTACGCTTAAACATGGCAGACAACACTGACATGGAGCAAGCGAGAAGGATGAGAATTGCAGAGTCTGGAGAATACATTTCCAAGAAGGCATTCGCAGAAGCAAGTAACAAAGCCGCAAGTGCGTATGAGCGGTTCGCTAAGATGATTGCTGAGGAAGAACAGGCACTAATTGACATGATGGAGTAAAATAGGTGGGTTTAGGCTTTCAAGCCTATGAGCCTAACTCCAAACTCCAAAGTGTCACGCACTGCGAAAGTGCAGTGTGACGGCATGGGGATTGCTGAGTTGCTGGATAAGGTGTGCTTAGATTCACCACCAGTGCCGGTTCGCATACTCTTTGAACCAGAGGGCGTTAGCGTTTGGACTTTGAATGTACCAAAAACAATGCAGTGTCTGATTAGCAAGTGGCCTATCGCTGGCTTGAAGGTCAAGGAACCATGTGTAGTGATTGCTGACCCGAAGGAGTTATCCAATGTCATTAGAGCCAAGTCGAGAGGCTTGAGCGTTAGGATTGAGACCTCCGCTTCCCAGCCTATTACGATTACAACTCCGTCAAATGGAGGGGCTGAGGTTATGCCGTCTGATGAGGATGATTGCTTGATGATTCCAGACAGGTGGGTCATTCCCAAGAATAAGTTTGGCAAGTTCGTATTCCCTATGTTCGATAACGAACCGGCTACAAGTGAAGCCACGATTTCAAAGGAACAGTTGACGCTGGCATACCGAGAGATGCAGTCAGCCAATGCACCTTATGTGGTTATTAGTTTTGATAAGGAATGTGAAGCAAGGTCTGGTCATTGGACTTCCAAAAGTACGAAGTCTTGGGTACCGATTCTAGCAGACTGGATTGGAGAACCATTCACAGTTGCATTCACCGAATGTCTAAAATCGGTCATAGGGGCGTTTTCTAAGGACACAACAACTCTAAGGGTAGCCAAGCATACCAAAGGTCAATTCGTGGTCATAGAGAGCGTGGATGGGGCAAAAACAACTGTTGTAGTAACAGAAGCATTGAGGGAAATATAATGACTTTAATAGATAAAGCAATACAAGCATTAGGAATGTCAGAAACAGATACAACAGATTTGCGTATGCTTTGCATATGTGAATTGTTGATGGCCAAGTGCGGTATTACGAATGAGCAAGTTGACATGGCTATGGAAAACCGATTGAAGCAAGAATTGAAAACAGTCAGTGAGATGTTGTCTGAACTGGCTGACGCATGATAAGACTTAATACCCATGTGATAGTCACATTTTGTTATGGCAGTGCATGAGTTCACAGGTGTAACGGCACGAATACAATACAATACGGGTGCTGGTGCTACAACACTAGGATTCGTTAGTGGAGATTTCAGTCTATCCGTTGCCACTGGAAAGTATGTAACAATTGGTAATGCTTACGCCACCAAGAATACCAGAGGATTAAGGTCGGTTAGCGGCTCTTTGTCATTAGCATGGGGAATAGATGATGCAGCATTGTATGCGCTTTTTACAGCAGATACAGAGTTCGATTTAATCTTCGATAATGACGGCGCAACCGGCGCACACACTTACACACTAAGCAATTGTGTGTTAACTGAATTATCCGTTGAAGGCATCGAGGCAGGTAGCGAAGGGGCATTAATGATTAACGCATCCTTTGAAGCACTGACTTGGAGTCGTGATTGATAAATGAGTTGGTTAGATACAGCGCTTGAAAGCGCAGGTGCAGATATAGAAGTTGATGTTTCCCATTTGGGATTAGGTACAGACACCATCATGGTTCAGCCATTATCAGCGGCTGAATACCAAACTCTCAAGAAACATCCAGAGATAGTTGCTGTCAAGAATGAAAATGACAGGTCTGAGTTACTTGGATTACATATGATTTCTTTGATGATGCAGAAATGTGACAAGTCTGTATCATGGGTCAAACTCAAAAAATTACCACTGACCACTCTTGGTGCGTTGGCAACTGCGATAATGAATGTCGTAGGAAATGCTAACGGTGGTGGTGTGCTGGGGGAATAGTAGACTTCGCCAAGACCGATAGCGGTCAATTCATGGCGGAGTTCCTATCCTTCTATGGAATTACACCCCAACAATATCGTCAAATGGATGCCAGAGATAGTCATTTTTTACTATCCGCCTTCAGTGAGAAAAACAAGAGGGCTAATAACCTCCAGCGTTCTGAGATGGCTAAGATGAAGGCCAACAAGAGGTGAGAAGGGTGTCAGAGCGAACTACGATTGAAGTTGATGTAGCGGCACGAACAGGACAAGCCCGTAGGGCAATGTCGAACCTATCTCAATCGTTTTACATTGCTGGAGGGGCGGCGAGTCGTTTCGGTACTGTAACCAGAGCATCTTTTGCAGGAATTGTTGCTGGTGCCGCAGCATTCGCAGCAGTCAAGTTCACTGATGAAATTATCAAGGCTTCCAAGTTATTCATTGAGTTCAATGATACTCTGGCGAGGACTAGGGCTATTCTTGCCGATAGCAACGGTGTTGCTAAAGGGTTCGGTAAGTTGAAAGAAGAAATCCTCCAAGTTGGTCGAACTACCAGATTCACTGCTTCTGAAGTAGGTGAAGCCGCTAACAAACTGGCAATTGCGGGTGTCAGCGCTGAGGAAATGGTGTCTGAAAAGGCGCTGGAGAACTTAGTCAAGTTCGCTATCGCTGGTGGTGTTGACATCGAGACTGCTACCAACATTGGTATTGCTGGTGTCAAAGCATTCGGAATGGAAATGAGTGAGTTGAGTACGGTATCAGATGTACTAACCAAAACATTCACTCGGTCAAATGTCGATATTGTCAGTCTTGGAGAAGCGTTGAAGTTCGCAGCGCCAGTTGCTCACTCTGCTAAGATAGGCATTGAAGAGACAGCAGCCGCTATTGGTGCTTTAGGTAACGCTGGGTTGAGAGGAACAGTCGCTGGTACTGGTTTGCGTATGTCTATCAATAAGTTGCTCAAACCTACCTTTGACGCTCAAAGAGCCATGCAAGACTTAGGATTGAATGTAAGAGTTCTGAGTCCATCCGGTCAAGCGGCTGAGGCGGCTTTTAAATCCGTATCAAATCAACTTGATATGGCAAGTAAAGAAGCGGCTGAACTAACGAATGACTTGAAGATTCTCAATGACCAGATGACTGATTTATCAATTGAGCAGAAGAGAAACTCACTTGCTATTACTCAGATTAGAGAGCGTGCTGCTAGACAGAATCGAGACTTAACTGACCAAGAGTTGTCTCAAATCGACAGGCTTGAAAAGGCCAATACATCTCTGGGAATAACTGAGCAAGAGTTGTCCCTTCAACGAATGATAAAGGCTAGAGACACAAAAAAAGCGGCTGAGAATGAGAAGGCGCTCAACGCAGAAGCCCAAACCTTATCGAGAACAGTTGAACAGCAAACTATCGGTATCACATCTCTTGGTGATGTATTAGACCAACTGGCGAGTTCTGGTGCAACTACTACACAAGTTCTGGAGATATTCGGTGTGCGTGGTGGTACTGCTATGGCGTCTCTATTATCTCAGAGAGAATCATTCCACGAATTAGTAAAATTGAATGAAGATGCGGCAGGTGCAACGGCTGCGTTCACTGCTTCTTTACAAGAGCAGGTTGAAGCAGGTGGTTCAGCCAGAGAGCGACTTTTGCTTTTCAACTCGGCTATTCAAGAAGCACTACTGAAAATTGGAGAACCATTCGTTATTATGCTGACCAAGGTTGCTGATATAATGAAAGGCCCATTGTCTAATGCTATTAAAGAAAATACCCCAGCGCTCAAAGAGTTGGGTCAAATGGTTGGTGAGTTATTCGTAGTAATGGGTGGTTTATTCATTGATTCAATGCCAGACATCATTCAGATTCTCAAGGGCTTGGTTCCTGTGGTTATGGTAATCGTAACGGCGTTCAGAGTTCTATTGGCTGTCATTGCCCCAGTGTTCCAAGTTTTATCTGGTGTGTATAACATGATTGCAGGTATCGCTGAAGCAGCATATTATGTGTTCGTTAAGGGTGATTATGGTAAAGCCTATGACGCAGTCAAGAGGGCTGGTGTTGGACTCGGTGACATTCTGGAAGGTGGTCTATCTGTGGTTATGGGTGGTGGAATGATGAAAGCATCCAAGGCATTAGGTGCTGGTAAAGGTGCTGCTGCGATGAGTGGTATGGGTGGTAGTATTGTTGGTGGTGCTGCTGGTACAATAGGCACTGGCGGTTCCAGTGGTGGCCTCGGCTCTGGTTCAATGAAAGCATACGCTTACGGTGGCGTTGTTAACACTCCTACAATGGGTCTTGTCGGAGAGGCTGGCCCAGAAGCAATCGTTCCATTATCACCAAATAAGCGTGGTGCGGCTAACGCAGTAATGAATCAAGCAGGTCTTGGTGGAGTTACAATAGGCGACATAGTGATAAATGGTGGCTCTAACCTGTCATCCGGTGAGATAAGGGCCATAATCCGGCAAGACCTTCCACCGATTCTCAGACAAGAAATGATGAGGGGCAGAGCAGGGGTGATTTGATGGCGTCGTTTAAGAAATCCCCAACCAAAATATGGTCGAGAGTCAAGAACGACTTGGCCGAATTACAACCGTGGTGGCCAGTTCACATCAAGAACGATTCTGACCTATCTATTTCAATAGACCCAGTCCTATATCGCAGTGACTTTTCTACCGGCTCAGATACAGTTGACGAAGCAACAACAGCAGGTATCAGAGTTGAGGCAATACAAGATGACGGTACAGATGTAACAGGAACTGAACCGACCATCACAATCTCTGGTAGCGGGACTTTCAATCCAAGAATGACTATCAATCACTCTGATGGGACTTCGACTACTTGGTTGCTGGTGGCACCGACTTTTGAACTATCACCAAATCAAGCGGCTAACTTAGCGGCTGATAACTTCCATCGTCAAAGTGGTTCCACCACTGGCTACATTAACGCTGAAACTACTATTCGACCACAGATAGGTGCCGGTACGACTCAATTCTATGAGAAGAGGTCTGGGTCAGCAAGTAAAGTCGGGCCATATCCAGTGTTTATGACGCTACAAGAAGCGGTTGAATTGATTGATACATACAGGCACATTGGTTTGGCTAACGACAGTACAAAACCTGCTTGGCTTCCTCATGGAATTGGTGATGGTGGCACACTGGGTTATACTCCCCAAGACCCAAATCCAGCAGTCAATCTTGACCCTAGAATAACTGGAAATGCAGTTCTACCTACTACGGCACCTTACAGAGCAACAGTGTTTATGCCTATGCTTCTCGATAACAACCAACTTGCTAGAGATATAACAGGTGCAACTAACGCTCATGGTGATTGGAACATTGGAACTAAAGTCTTAGCAGTCAATGGTGTTACTCGATACATAACTGACCCAGAAGGTTCTGATTCTGCCTTGATTAAGTACAAGACAGTTGGTAAAAGTGGCGACCATAAGTTATCTCAGAATCACAAGGGACAGTATTGCGGTGCTAGAAACCATCTTCGTGCCAGCACTGCACTAACAACAGACTTCAGACACTCATACCGAGATGATGGATTATTTGCGTTTTCCAGAGATTCGACGGCTGTTGGGGCACCTAATTACAGAATGAGTATGGCTCTGGCTTGCTTTCTGAAAGATGGAACTTATTCTCTAAACGATGGTACAATTATTCCTTATTCTTATGACAACAACAGATACATTGGTGGAACTACCACTGATACACTGTATATGACATGGGATGGAGAGGCTGGCTTCGGTGACGGTGCTAGTGGTGGTGGTGCTAGAGCAGGTCACTTACCATACAAAGATACCAGAAACGCTGGGATATATCCATTCTTTGATTTCGTACAGGGGCCAATTTCACCAGCGGCTCAAGGCATGAACTGGTCTTGGAAAAGCACTGACCCGATTAGAAATAGCGGTCAGAGTGGCGTAACTGATTCAGTATGGAAGTGGGACGATGCAACCGCCGATATAAACAATATCACATCAATCACAGCCGTTAATTACATTCCATATGGCTACGGTGATGTCCCACCAAATGCAAGACCTGCCAGAATTGTAGCCGCTGAAAGAACAGCCACTGGTGATGTAAAATTATGGGTACCACATGCTATGGATGGTTTTTCTGGTGCTTCTGCGACAGATGCACAACACATGCCTATTCCAACTGGGTTGCCGATTTATGTTTCTGGTTTGACTGGAGTTTTGGGTACAGATAATCCGGCACATTCTGCAAATAACAAAGTTTTCCCTACTAAGTTCGATAACCGCAGGGGTGCTGACGCAAGTGCCGCTGCAAAGGAAAAAGAAATGAATGGTTGGTGGTTGCCACGAAGAGTTGAGTATTACGGCACCGCTTCTGATATTCCAAACGAAAAAGCCCGTTTTGCAGGTAGTAATATGACCCCAGATGCGGTAGTTGCTGGGTGTGCCGCTGAACATTTTGGTGGAGACAACTCAAGCCAAGCATGGGTAGTCTATGTTATCAGACCGTTCCACGGCTACAAACCGCCAACTGCGACAGTTGCCGCATATCTTGTTACTGCTGGTGCTGAGTTGAAGCAGGGAAGGAATTATGGTGGTCAATACGGCGTTGGTGCGGCGTATATGCTAAACTCTTCCAATGTTCAGACAGGAGTTGAAGAACGGGTTATTGGTGACTCTGTAACTAACACTGGTTCAACTGAACCAACCAAAGTTCAGAGCCGAGGTGTGTACCCATACAACCCATACACCTTCATTTGGACTCCTACTACTGAGCATGGCATGACTGGTGACACTTCAGTTATTAGTGGCGGTCAAGTTCTTCCATTCTCTCTTGGTTGGTTATGTGGATGGAATACACCAGATTCAAATGTTCCATCGTCAGCGTCAGCAAATGACACTTATCCAGCAAGACCAACTGTCGGTCACTTCGCACTACCAGACCCTCTCGGAAACTTCACTGATAACAGACCAGTGCCGAGGTCAATAACTATTCAAACTATTAACAGTGCTAATGACATGAAAATAGAATCGGCACCTACTGCTGCCACTAAGGGCGATGGGGTTCTTAGAGTACCTGCGCCACTGGGTCACGATTTGTGCATGAGATACAATTCTATTTCATGGACTAATTATCAATCTCCTTACACATGGAAATCTCATGGTGCTTCTGGAACTAATGGTATTGAGAATGATGCGTGGGTACCGAGGTCAGATTTAGCCAACTTCCCAATTGTCCGCCCCGATAAATGGGCAAACAGGGGAGTATCAACCCCTCTGTGGTCTTTCATGGATGGTGCTACTGGTAGGCACGCTTGGGATTACATCAAGCCTACTGGGTGGTCTTATGGGCGCAATAGGTGCTGGCCAGCACACAAGAGGCAAGGTACCCGTTTAGCAATCTCACCATCTCTGGGCGAAGGTGGAGGTTACGCTTCTTCTCCAGATGGTGGAACTACAACAAACGACCAATATGTTACTCCGCAACAAGCAACTTCAAGAATTGGAATATCCGAAATAGGAGTTAGCCCTATTTTCCTCGATATGACAATGACTGGATTCATACCTGCTGACGACAATCGCATGGTAATGATTGAGTTCGATAGGGGAGAATCCGATTCAGTTCTGGGTCAACATTCTATGATTTCATCACTGGATAACCGAGATATGGGATTCGGTTTCACTCCGCCGTGGAACGGTCAACAATTAGAATCGGTGTTCCTAACTTATCCGTATCAAGATGAGAACTATACAGAAGTTGACTTCGCTGGGGCAGGTACACCTTACACCCTTCAAACCACTATTGATGGCTACCCAGAGTTTGAAAATATAGTTCAAGCATATGATATTGGAAATGGGGTATTTGGAGATGCACCAGTGAAAGCATCTTTTGGTACTTTCAATTCTGGGTTCCTCGGATTAACAGCATCTTCTGACCCTAACGATGGCTACCCATATACGCCGAGAAGTTCAGTTAGAAGTCGAACTGCAATATGGTTTATGAGTGCCAATAGTCAGTACACTGCTAACACTTGGACTAATGCTGACACATATACTCTAGCAGGTACAATGGGTTACGGTGTCATGAATGCTACAATGGGACAAGGTAGTTCTTACACTGAAGGTACGAATGAAGTTCGTGCAGTATTCACCGAAGGTGGTATGAAGGTTGCATTGAATGGAACTGACTTAGATACTGCATCAGTTGCTAAGGGTGAAATATATGGCATAGCATGGAAGTCATGTGCGTTACAGACATTCCCATTTAGAAACCCGTTTTGCTTGACAGATGGTAAGGGTGGAACTGACAACATTTTAGAATACAAACATATCAAGGAGGAAGAACCATCTGGATATGCCAGAACTATGGGTTCGACCACTACAAATAGATTCGGATATTATCTTTGGGACAATGACACTTCGGCACTGATGGTAGATGCTACTACATTTGCTTCCCACGATGATACATTCCCACGAATGATGCCAGTCCCACCTACCAAGTTCAAGAATAGTATTAACAAAATGATTTCTGCTGAGTCGCCATGTGTGAATGTATCTAACAAGGATTTACAAATTGATGAACTGGTATTGAGACAAATACCCACGCCAGCAATGTTACCTTTCACAGTTGATACAATCAAGCAACAGGCAAGCGTTACACCAGCCAAGTACACATCTTTGGTAGTCGAGGCTGACAACATTGATGCGGCTAAGAATATGAGAATCACTGCTACCATCATGGAGGCACCGACTTATTCCAATATAGCATCAGAGGCGAGTGTACCAGTTGCTGGCTTTGAGGATATTGACTTACAATTCGTGGCTGGATTTGGAGCGGCTGACTTGACAGGATTGCCAGCGGCTCAAGTCACAAATGGATTCGTAATCAGATTCAACTTTTACATTCCAAGTAGTGAAGATACAGACTTGCATCCAATAAACTGGAAAGCAGTACCGGCAATCAAATCTTGGCAGATATTCTTTGACCATAAGCCGACATCTGACTTGTCAGTTGTAGGTAATACATTCGATGGCTCAACTGCTACCACAGTCGGTACATCGGGTACACAAACTTGTACGAGTAAGGTAGGTCACATCGTTTCATTCACAGTCCGTGGTGATACGACAGACCCAGATAGGAAAATATCTGCTCTGAAACTTGACTTTGGAGACGGTACTGACAGCGGCTTTATCAATTTACCAACTCCACTGGTCGCTACAAACGCCACATACAATCTATCTCATGTATATTCTAGCCGTCCAGCAAGCGGGTATGTGGATGCAACCGTAATTGCCCGTGACGATAATGACAATGATTCGGCTATCAGTGACGCTATCAGAATTACTCTGACTGCTGGAGAACCAGTTGCCGTATTGAAAACAATACCCAGCACTGTTAGAGCCGGACAGGCTATTAGACTCGATGGGGCGGATTCATACACTATTGATACTGATAGTACAATCAGCAACTACGCTTGGACTTTTGGAGACGGGTCAACTGGAGTCAACGGGGCAACTAAGTATAACGACCATACATACGCTACTGCTGGAGAGTTCATGGCGACACTGATAGTGACTGACAGTCTTAGTTCAGTCAGCCCAGTATCAAAAGCAGTCGTCAAAGTTCTACCTGCTACACTGGTTGTGCCACTGGTTCTGAATACAAGACCTAACTCATTCAGCCGAACTAGAATGGCTAACTTATCTCAGACTCCGGTATTAGATGCAATATACCCAGAAGTGAATGACACAGGACAGAGGGGAGACTCATTCCAACTGACAGGTGCATTCTTGCAGGCTACGCAGAATCAAGACATTGAGTTCATGGAAGAGTTACTACTCTCTGGCGCTCTGGTAGAGTTCGACTGGCAAGAAGTGAACTATGTTGGGACAGCAGACACTAAGACATTCGTAGGCCGTTTGGTGTCATTTGATTACAACCGAGCAGGAGGTCAGATTGACATGACCCCATATACTGCCACATTCGTTAGGGAGGCTGGACTCGGTGTTTAGTCTGACATCAGTCATAGAGTACGCTACTTGGATAGTAGTAGCAGAGGTAATCTGGTGGGGTTCAGTGGGCTATTTAGTCTGGTCTGCGAACCGATTTCATAAGCGTCTCAAGGAAATACCTGTGGAATACCTTTAGGACAATCTTTATATAGGCAATGCCCCTACGGTTAAACATGGCAGGCAACAACCTATGGAACGAGAACGGAGACCCGCAGACCCTCAAGATTACAACTGAGGACTGGGAACAGTATTGTGAAGACAAGGGATATACCTTAGAGCAGCAAATGGAAATGCTGAAAGAAACTCTTCGCAAGAACGGAGTAAAGCCAGCCTACTGGAAGAACAGGGCATGATAGGGATAACTCTTATATAGGTGAACTTATTGGGTGATAATATGGCAATGA
>TARA_R110002012_G_scaffold72709_9_pt1 | contig 64499 bp, 67 predicted proteins | sample TARA_R110002012 | Tara Oceans TARA_R110002012 (sample SAMEA4396515) | marine metagenome | biome: Westerlies Biome; feature: [DCM] deep chlorophyll maximum layer (ENVO:01000326); material: water (ENVO:00002006), including particulate matter (ENVO:01000060) such as... | depth 40 m
AGATAATGTAGACACTTATTTATCTGCAACAACCAAAACTTTAACAAATAAAACTTTAACTAGTCCGACGATAACTAGTCCAACTATTACGGGAACTACAAATCTTGCTTCTGGTGTTATCATTGGTGTTCCAAGCACTGAAAGTTCGGATGGTTATAGCCTTGAAGTTGCTGGTCAAATTAGAGCATCCGGTGTTGTTGTTGCTCCTATCACAGCTTCTGATGCAGCTACAGTTACGTTTGACCTTAAACAATCAAACTTCCATATGCTGACTTTAGCTCGTGCTAGTACAACCTTAGTGTTTGCTGACGCAAAGCCAGGACAAAGATTTTTAACTAGACTGACCCAAGATGGCACTGGAAGTCGTAATGTAGTTTGGCCCGGTGGAATTTCATGGGCAAGAGCTGCTGGAGTAGGAACTCCTCCTCCCCCTAGCGCTACAGCTGCTCACTCAAGCATGTATGGCTTTGTCTGCACAAGTGGTGTGGGTGCTACTATGTATTACGACGGATTTATTATTGGTAGTGGCATACAAGGTACTTCAACATAATAAGGTTGTAAATCAATGACACAGTATGCAAGGCCAGACGCCGATATTACATCAGAAGGAGAATGGAGTGGAAACGCTGAGACTGGCAGCCTATATACTGAGGTTGATGAAACATCGGCTAATGACAGTGACGTCATGGAAGCCGGTGATTCAGGATGCAGCGGAACAACTATTGAACTTAGATTATCTGATGTTACAGACCCACAGTCTGCTTCGGGTCATATAGTTCATTGGAGAGCAAGGGACGATAGCAATGATTCAGAATTAACAGTTAAGCTAATGATGGGTAGTACAGAAATTGCTAGTCAAACCAATACTTTAACTGGCAGTTTTGCTGATTATAGTGATACGCTTAATTCTACACAGGCAAATAATATTAGTGATTATACTGACTTGAGATTGCGTTTTACTTTTACAGATAGTGAATGTATGGGAAGCGCTGGTTTTATTTCCCATGCCTATGTTGAATTTCCAGATGTTGCTGCTGCTGCTCCTGCTGCTGAGCCAGATTTGCCAGGAGCGGCATTTTTAATGTTTGTCGATTAGTTAGGTGTATAATTAAGCAGAAACACCTTAAAAGGAGCGAATTATGGCCTGGCAAACAGATTTAGTCACAATGCTAAGAAACGTCATTTTTGACGTAGACGACACAAATTATACATATACTGACAATAGATTAAAAGAAATGCTGGTGGTTTCGGCTCATTTGGTTAATCAAGAAATTGCTTTTGATACCGATTATACGATAACTATTTCTACAACTGGTATTTCGCCTGACCCAACAGATAGCACAGATGCAAATAGTGGAGCCTTCCAGAACTTCGTTGTTTTAAAGGCAGCTTGTTTGGCGGACCAAAGTACACTGAGAACAAAAGCTCTCGCTGCTGGTGTAAGCGCAAAGCTTGGGCCAGCTTCAATAAGTACAAATAGTAATTTGCGTGGTTTTGAAATTTTACTTAATCAGGGGCCGTGTGCTGCATATGAAAATCTTAAATGGGAATATGAAATGGGTAATGCGAAAGCTATCCGAGGAATATTGTCTCCTTTTGTCGGCAATACTTTCGACCCGCAGTCTCTTGGTGGCGGTGGAACATCCCAAGGTGGCAAACAACCTTATAGGTAAACAAAAATGGCAATAGATATAATTAATACAAAAAAGGGTGGCACGAACCAACATAATATAAAGGTTGGTACTCCGGTTGTACAAGCTCCCATTAAAACCTTTGGGACAAATAATTTTGTTGATGAAGACCAATATACTTCTTATACAAGAGAGTCTGGTATTCATCCTTATGCTCATGACAAAATAAGTACAAAGTATGACGCTAGATTTGATGACCCTACTTATTATGGAGGAGGAGCTTTATTAACAGACCTTAAAGCTTCTTACAGATTAGATGAACAAAGCGGTATAAGATATGACCGCTCTGGAAATGGAATTCATCTTACGGATAACAATACGGTTGGCTCTGTGGCTGGAAGAGTTGGAACTGCTGCTAATTTTATAGAAGCCAATAGCGAATACTTAAGCGTTGGAGACTCAGACCTTGGAGCATTGAGTCCGGGAAGCATAGACTTCTCAATTTCTTTTTGGATATACTTTAAAAGCACGGGTTGGTCTGGACAACAGTTTGTGGGAGGAGTATGGCAGCCCACCGATGCTAATAGAGAATGGCTATTCTTATATGATGCAGACGGGGATGATAAGCTAGGATTTTATACTTCTGCCAATGGTTCTAGTGAGACAAAGGTAAAAACAGATGCACTGTCTCATAGCACATGGTATCACATAGTTGTTGTTCATGACAATTCAGGAGGAGCAAGAACAATTTATCAAAACACTGTAGCCAAGGGAAGTGATAGCAATGTTACTGTGGCTCAAAAAACAGCAGACTTTGAATTAGGAAACGCAACAGGGTCCTCGGATTATTTTAGCGGTTATCTAGATGAATTTAATATGTGGCATAAAACGTTGTCAACAGATGACATTGCCACACTATATCATAATGGAAACGGAAGGCATGTCAGATAGGAGAAGACTGTAATGGCAAATGAATTAAAAGTAACCATAGGCTGTAGTTATACAAGCGGACGTCTTAAAGAACAGTTTGGTCTGCCGGTAAATACGCAGACGGTTCCTAGACGAGCTTCCGATGGTAGTAAGTATTTAGAGACTATTTTTTTTGCTAGCGGAGTTGACCAATCTACGCAAGCGTTTGATGCAGGAGTAGTTACTGCTGCGAGCAGCATCCTTACATTGGATACGTATAATAATGCAAAAATCTCCACAAACGGATGGTTGTTTCTTTATAATTTAGAGTCAAAACCATCTGGTGATTATGTAGAATGGGGACCTAAGGTTACTTATCAGTCTTCCAATGCTATAACTATGAGTGGGCCAGAGGGAGCGGCTGCTGACCTTACAAGTAATAACGGAGATTTTGTTTTAATTCCAGTTGGTAGGATAGAACCAGGAGAATCCGCTGCGATGAGGCTTGTTCCTAGCGGTCTTTCTTTTGGTATGATTGCTGGCTCAGGTCTAGCGACCATAGCGACTAGTGGAACGCCAAGAGCCAAAGTGAAGTATACAATTTTTGCAGACTAACAGACTAACGGAGATATAAAATGGCTAATGACATACAAAATATTACTGCTGGAGCAGGTGGTGGTAGTACCGCATATCTTACCGCCAGTATCAAATCAGGTACTGTTGTTGTACAAGCACCTATGAAAACTTTTGGAACTAATAATTTTATAAATGAAGACACCTACACGGCTTATACAAGGGCTTCTGGAACTCATATGCATGGAATTGACAAAATAAAAGACAAGTACGACGCTAGGTTTGATGACCCAACTTACTACTCCGCATAAGGTGTATAGATGGTTAACCCATTTTCCGGCATATTAAGCACTGCCTTAAAAGATACTTTTGACGATGCTATAAAATCACTTTTGGAGAGTGGAGGAGGCTCTACTCCTTGCAGATTGATTTATGGCGCTACAAAATTTACACTGTGTAGCAATTGTATATTTGATGCCATAGGCAAAAAATCTTCTAATAGATATTTAAGTGGAGGACCTGCTCCATTTACTGACGGACAAATATGTCCAATATGTAATGGGGTTGGTAGAATTCCACAAGAGAGTACGGAAAGTATAAATTTAGTTGTTATTTGGGACTATAAAAGCTGGATAGACCTTGGTGTAAACATTAATTCGCCAGAGGGATTTGTCCAAACTATTAGTGAAATGGACACTTTACCAAAAATAAAGAGAACAAAAGATATAATAATAAACACAGACATAGAAAAGCATGTTCGTCATGCCTTTGTTAGACATGGAGAACCTGCTCCTGCTGGATTAGGAAGAGATACTTTTGTGATAACCATGTGGAAGAGGTCTGCATAATGAGAGCTAATTTCAAACTGGTAGAATCACAGACTGAGATAAATAGAAGAATTGTCAAGCAAATTGCTTCGGCTTTAAATAGCGCAGTTACTTCTGCAGTACCTATAATATCTAGCAAAATTAAAGATGCCGTTAAAACTGCCATAACTAGCTCCAGAGAGTACGGCGAACTCTTAGGGGGTTCTTTACAGGCAGAACTAGGAGTTCCTGATAGTGGTAGCAAGCTTGCGAGAATACTAGACATTTGGCTAGGAAGCATGAAAATCTCTAAAACTCCAATCAGAGCTTCTTCCGGTAGGATTGTCGGAGGAATATCTATTGCTATGATTAGAGAAGACTATGCTGATGTATTAGGCACTTCAGAGGCTTCTTATACTACTTTAAAGGGAAGAAAAATTCCTTGGCTGAAATGGTTGCTTATTGCTGGTGACGATACAAAACTAGTTGCGGACTACGTTTTTACCGATGATGTAAGTAGAGGTAATAGTAGAACTGGACTAGGATTAATGAGGTCGCAAAGAGGCGGCAGATGGCATGTTCCTAGGGAATTTGCTGGTACAATAAAAAACAACTTCGTTACTAGGGCACTATCTACGCTTGAGAATCAAGTGATAACTATAATGCAAAATGAAATAGAGAAAAGGCTAAAATAGTGGCCATTAAAGATTATACAAAGTTCAAGGGTTTAAATAATATTGGCGATAGTCAATTTATGATAATTCTTGAAAACAATTTAAAAGCTTTTTGTGATTGGAGTTTTCTGGAGATAGGAGCATGGTTTGATGTTACGATTCCTACTTCAGGGGCATTTGGCGGAACTTTTCATCAATTAAGGCTGGTTGATGACCCTGCTTATGACGCAGGGCAAGTTTGGGAAACCCCTCGTAAAGACTTGGTTTGGGAAACAGGAGTTTCTTATCCCAGCGGATTAGCTACTACTCAGCCTATACAGATTTCTGGTGTATTTGTAGATGGGACTACTGCGTCCAGTTTTTATGGACCGGGAGATTCCACTTATGGACACCATACAAATTATCCTTTGGGGAGAGTTGTATTTGACAGTGCTATAAACACCACCAGCACTGTATATATGAATCACAGCTATCGTTGGGTACAAATTTATTTAGCGGACAAGGCTCCGTGGTGGCAGGAACTTCAGTATAGGTCGTTTAGAGTTGATGGCGCTCATGTTACCCAAACCGGTTCGGGTGACTGGTCTATCGGCGGCCAACACAGAGTTCAACTTCCTGCTATTGTAATTGAGGCTGTTCCTCGGAGATATTCTGAGGGATACGAACTTGGCAGTGCTAACTTAAGGACCTATCAGGATGTGTTATTTCATGTAGTAGCAGAATCAAAATGGCAAAGGAACCAACTTGTTGACATACTCAGCATGCAGCAGGACAAGACCATTTATTTGTTTAATACTAATAAAGTAGCTGAAGAAGGAGTTTATCCCTTAGATTATAGGGGAATGCTTGCGAGTGGGAACCCGTTAATGTATCCGAATTTGGTTGCGGCTTCAGGATATCGCTGGAAGGAATGTAGATTCCGAAATGCGACATTATCTGAAGTCGAATCTCCTCATCCGGCATTACATGAAGGGGCTGTTCGCACTACTTTTGAGGTTATAGTAGGTAATACGTAATATTAGATTTTTACACTTACGGTGTATATATTTATGTATTAAAACATATTTTTAACTGGATAGCATTTAAAAGGAGACTTTTAAGATGGCTAATAATAGAATTTTCTATGCTTGTCAACAGGTAGGGTTGCTGCCCGATGGTGATAGAACGAATCTGCCCCGTGCCCTTCACGGCGTACAGAGTGTTGGTATCACCACTAACTTCAACCTAAGCCAGGTTTTCGAGCTAGGCCAAATCTCAATTTATGAGAACATTGAAGATATTCCGGATGTCGAAGTATCTATGACTAAAGTACTAGATGGGACTCCTCCCATTTATTGTCTGGCAACCAGAGGTGCGTCTTCGCCTACCTTGTCTGGTCGTCAAAATGAAAAGAGCGTTTTTGTACTGGGCATTTGGCCAGATACTAATGACTCTGCAAACGCCCAGCCAAATTCTCAAGTTGAGTGTTCTGGTATGTTCGTTTCGTCTCTGTCATACAACTTCCCTCTGGAAGACAATTTTACCGAAGATGTTACATTAGTCGGTAACCACAAAGTTTGGCATGGCGATAGTAGAATCGTAACCGATGGAGCCACGGCAGGTGCCTATGGTATTCCAGACCTATCATTTACTGGTGCTTTTACGGACGCAGGAGAAGACCCCAGTGGTTTAACTACCGGTGGCGGTGTCAACAGACGGGAAAACCTTCTCTTTGGAACGACTGCTGCTGGCAACGCTTATGCAGCGTCTGGGGCAAACACAGATGGCTACCACAAAAATGCGGACCTATGCTGTTTTCCTAAAGAAATTGATGGAATTACTTCCTCTGGAACTAATGAGAAAGATGCCAATGGTAACTTTGGTGCTCATATTAACAATATTACTGTTTCTGCTGACTTAGGTAGAGAGCAGATTTTGGAACTGGGTCGCAAAGCTCCGTACCATCGTTATGCTACTTTCCCAATTGAAGTTACATGTGAAATAGAATGCACTGCGGTTAGTGGAGATATGATTTCCGCAACTGAAGAAGGTATTCTCAGTGGTGTTGGTGCTGGAGCCAATAATTGTGCTGGCGATTCCGGCAACTTGAGCAATGCTACCATTCGTATTGCGACTTGTGAAGGTCTCAGAGTTTACTTGGGCAAGAAAAACAAGCTTGCTTCTGTGAATTACGGTGGGGGCGATGCTGGTGGAGGTAACGCAACAGTTACTTACACATATTCGACCTTTAACGATTTTACCGTTATGCATGAGTTTGACGCAGAGGGCGCAGCCTATGCCGATGAATGGTGGACTCGAAGAGGCACCTATTTGACCGGAGGTCCAGACGCCTAGTTTTGGTTTTAACTGACAAGATAAGCGGGGGCGGCGGTTTTCGCCGTCCCTGCTTTAGTCAGTGCGTTTAATTCTGCGATAGCCTTTAGGCAAGTAGTACGCTCTGGCGCTTTTATAAATAGATAGGAAATCAGAGACAGGAATAAGAATGGATTTAGCTACTAAAGAATTTTTATTACATAAAATTTTTTCAGGAACAACGGCTATAAATATAGACGGCGTTGATTATACCGTAAAGCACCCAGCAAGAGTTGATAGATATAAGGCTCAGTGTGCTTATAATAACTGTGTTCTCAGAAACAGATATAAAAATTGGTATACGAAAAAAACAGTCTTAAATCTTCTAGACGAGCAAGAAATCTTTTTATATTCCGAGGAGGAAAAGTTAAAAAAACTCGGAAAAGACTTGGACCAACTTAAGCTCCAATTATTTCAATCTATGCTCGACACAGAAAGAACGGCTTTTATTAGAAAAAGCCTTGATAGAGTCAAGACTCTTATGGCAAGGCTGAATGATGCAAAGCATGCCTTAGATTACTTGACGCTTGAAGGCTATGCTTCTCTTGAGAAAAGCCAGTATATGATTGCTGTGACCCTATTTTATGAAAATGGTCAAAAAGTATTTTCTGATAACTACCAATCAGAAGATACAAACGGCTTAATAGAACAATGTATTCTAGAGTTAAGTAAAAATCAAGTTACTACGGAACAAAGCAGAGAGCTAGCAAGAACCGAACCATGGAGAAATTATTGGGGCTCTGATAAAAATAATGTTTTCGGTAAGCCCGCGATAGATTTAACAGAAGAACAAAGAAGTTTAGTTCTTTATAGTAAAATGTATGATGGGGCATATGAACATCCTGAATGTCCTGATGACAATGTTGTTGAAGATGACGATATGTTTGACGGATGGATGATATTCCAGAGAAGAAAAAGAGAAAAGAGCAAAACCGCTAAACACGTTGATAGTATAGTTGGACAAAAGCAGAGAGAAGCAGAAGAGCTGTTTATACCGAGTCAAAATCAAGACGGCGCCCAAAGAATAAATGACATGAATAACACTCAGGGGAAAATGGTAAGAAGACAAAGAGAAAAAGTACTAAAGAAAGTTGGAACAGCTAAAGACTCTCAATTCCCAGACAGAAGACAACAAATTATAACACAGGCTAACAGAGAGTTTTCAGAAAAGGTAAGATAAGATGTCTAGTTACGAAGAAAACAAAAAATTTAGAGAACAAGCAAAAAAAGCTAATGAAGAAAGATATAGAGATAGCTCTAAGAAAAGACTCATCAAAAACCTAGAAAGAAAATTCAAGACCACGATGATTGGTTCTCTAGCATCTTTTGAAAAATATTTTGGCCAACTATGGGGCCATGACGAAGGAGAACTAACCGAACAACAATTAAAATTTAAAGAACTTTGGGAACAGGCGAGAACTGAAATATTGAATAATGGAAATAGCCAGCTTAGGATAGCTCAAGAGGAAATTGCGCAATATACTATGACGTGGAACAGGTATCACATAGATTTTAATCTGGTGACACCACAGGATAACAAGGAGAATGAAGATGAGTAAAGATAATGATAACTTTGAATTTGAAGTTGAAGAAAAGGGAAAGACTATTAAGAGAGCCTTTAAGATTTCAGAGGCAACTCTTCAGCAACAAAACGAGGCGACAAAGGTCTATAATAGGGCCTTTAGAGATGCACTGGAATCGGGTGCCTTGTTGAGAAACAAGCTGGAAGACTATATGAGAAATCAGGGTATGTGGAACGATGAGAAGCAAGCAGACCTTGAACTTATGCAAAAAGAAATCCTAGATAAAGAAAAACAACTGGCCAAAGGTGGTATTCGCCTTTCTGTTGCCAAGGATGCCGCCCTTGAAATGGCGGATAAAAGGGCAGAAATTAGGGCTATGCTAATGGAAAGAAATAGCCTTGATAGCTCTACGGCAGAAGGGCAGGCTGATAATGCTAGATTTGATTATCTAGTATCGGCTACTTTGGTGTATAATGATAGTAATAAGCCTTATTTTAAAGACTTAGCAGACTATAGAAATAAGAATACAGAGGCTGTTTCGCTGGAAGCCGCCAGACGTTTGGCACAAAAATTGTACGGCTTAGATTCGAATCACGAACAAAACTTGGCTGAAAATAAGTTTTTACGAGAATTTGACTTTGTCGATGAAGACTTAAGACTTCTCAACAAAGATGGTAAGCTTGTTGATAGGGAAGGTAATTTAGTTAATGAAGACGGTCGATATATTGACGAAGAAGGAAATCTCATAGATGTAGATGGAAATCGCGTCAACGAAGAAGGCGACTATGAATTCAAAAGACAGCCATTCCTAGACGACGATGGCAAGCCTATTGAAGAGGCAAAAGAAGAATCGGAGCCGGAACCACAGGAAGAGGTAAAGGCTGAAGATTCTGAAGAAAAAGAAGAAGCTGAAGTTAACGAGTAATCGGGATAGTGGTTATACCGGAGGTGTTTTAGTACACTACCGGTATAGCCATTTTTTTATAGGTACTCAGCATGGCCAAACCATTTAATTTAACAGCACAACTAAATGTTACTGGACCCGTGGGACTCAGGCCAGTAGTTAATTCTATTAAGAAGCAACTTTCTGGAATTAGCACAAAAGTAAATGTTAAATTAGACCCATCGGCACAAAGAGGCGTCAAGAATCTTAATAAAGATATTATTCAGCTCAATAGAAGTCTGAAGTCTGCCGCTGGCCATGCGTCTTCACTCTCGGCTTCAATGAGTAAGCTCGGCAGTTCTCTTAAGACTGTCAAAAGTTCTTCTGCCGCAAGCGCCAAGGGTCTTTCTTCTGTTGGAACTTCTGCTCAGCAAACAGGAAAACAGCTAGCCGTTGCCAGAACAGAGATGGAAGATTTTGGTAGAATTTCTGGCTTGGCCTTGAGAAGATACGCGGGCTTTACTGTTGCTACTACTATTACCTTTGGGTTTACTCGTGCCGTTGGCAATGCCCTTGGAGAAGCTATTAAGTTTGAAAGAGAGCTTATTAAAATAGCTCAGGTGACTGGTAAAAGTATGGTTGGCTTAAAAGGCTTGACCGCTGAGATTGGAAGGCTTGCAACAACACTGGGCGTTTCTTCTAGTGAGCTGCTTGAGGTTTCTAGAATCCTTTCTCAGACAGGTCTTAATGCTACTCAAGTTAAGACAGCCTTGTCCGCTTTAGCTAAGTCTTCTCTTGCTCCTACTTTCAAAGATATGAAAAGCACGGCTGAGGGTGCAATTGCAGCAATGTCTCAATTTGGCCTGAAGGCTAAAGATTTAGATTCTGTTCTTGGTTCTTTGAATGCTGTTGCTAGTAAATTTGCGGTAGAATCTGAAGACCTGATTTCAGTAATCAGAAGAACTGGTGGTGTTTTCAAAGCTGCTGCCGGTGATATTGGGGCGCCAAAAAGACAGCTAAATGAGCTGGCTGCTATCTTTACATCGGTTAGGTCTACTACTCGTGAAAGCGCAGAAAGCATTGCCACTGGTCTTAGAACTATTTTTACCCGTATACAAAGACCAAGAAGTATTCAATTCCTTAAAGAGCTTGGAGTAACAGTACAGGACTTGGAAGGTAAATTTGTTGGTCCTTTTGAAGCTTTAAATAGACTTAGCGCAGCCCTAAAAAATCTAGACCCAAGAGACGTTAGGTTTGCAAAAATTGTTGAAGAACTGGGTGGTTTTAGACAGGTTGGTAAATTAATTCCTGCTATTCAACAGTTTGGAAAAGCCCAAGCGGTGTTAAAGGTTGCGATGCAAGGTCAAGATAGTCTTGCTAAAGATGCAGCACTAGCACAAAAATCCTTGCTAATTCAGGCCACTAAGGTTCGTGAAGAATTCCAAAAGCTCTTTCGTACTGTCGCATCAAGCACATCTTTTCGAGCCTTTGCCAAGTCTGCTCTTCAGTTAGCTAGTTCTCTTATAAAAGTAACAGAAGCTCTTACTCCTGTTCTTCCGGCCCTAACTGCGTTGGGTACTATAAAAGCCGTTGGAGCAGTAAGAGGCTTTGGAGCAGGCTTCTTTGGTGGAATAAGACAAGGAGGAGGTGCAACAGGCGCTGGGGCAGGAGTGGCTGGAGCCATGACTGGACAAGGCGGCCAGAGAGCGGCTACTGCAAGCCAAGCTCTTTCAGTTTCTCAAAAAGCACAAACAGTTGCAACACAGGCCAACACCAAGGCGTTACTTGCTTTATCTACTGCCATTGGTCGCATGCCGATGGGAGGAGGTCGAAGAGGCTTTGCTGCTGGCGGCTTAGTTCCCGGCCAAGGTAATCGTGATACCGTTCCTGCTAACTTGACTCCTGGCGAATTTGTTATTAGAAAATCGTCTGTCGGACAACTTGGAGTAGATAACTTAAGAAGTATGAATAAGATGGCGTCTGGTGGCAGGGTATCAAAGAGAAGGACAAGCTATGGTGGAAAAAAACTGCCGAACTGGAAGTCCACTCACTCAAATATAGCGAGTTGGCACCCTAACCCAGACATCACCGAATCGAAATTAAAAGGAATGGGAACAACTTCCGACAAATGGAAGACACATGCAGCGGAAGCGGAGCAGGCATGGGCAGCCGCGCAAGACAAAACTCAAGGGGCCGCCGCCGCTGCGAAACAAAAGCAAGCAAAAAAAACAGGGGTTTCGAGTCGCATTGATAAGGGTGTTCTTAGAATTGGAAAAGAAGGTGCGCCTATAGTGGGAATGCTTTCTGTTAGACCCGAAAAGGGAAGCTCAGACATACAAAGCAGGACCTATTCGTATAATAATGAAGATGCAATAATAAGAACTTTGAAGACAGTGAATATGGCGGCCAACCAAAAGCAGGTCGACAAAATACAAGCTAAAGGCGGCATAAAAATTCCTATGTCTGTGGGCTATATTGACCCAAGTAAAAGACAGAAGTTCGACAGTATAACCAAGGAAGGAATTGCAAGTGTAATAGGCAACGTGATGGATATTTTTAGCGTCAAAAAAGGCTCTAAAACACTGGGCAAATCCGACCGAGGCGTCTCCAGAGCGATGAAACAAATAGGTATTAAAGATATTCAAGGCAAAACGTTTGAAGCTGCGACTGCTGGATTGACCGGAATTTTTGGCAAAGATGATAAGGCTAGATTTGATTTTAATATGACGGGCGCCGCCGACATCCAAAAGGAGAGAATGCGAGAGCTGTTTGGAGAGAATACAGCACTAACGGAAGAATTTCTTGATGCGAAGATGACTGCTTCTAGTACTAATATAAGTAGTATAAAAGACAAGACTACTTCTGACAAGATGTTGCCTCATCTTAAAAGGCACATCACGGCCTTTAATAAAGGTGGTTCTGTTGACTCGGTTCCCGCCCTTCTTACTCCCGGTGAATTTGTTATCAACAAAGGCGCTGCTTCAAAAATAGGCCTCGGAAATCTCAATAAAATGAATCAGGGACAAATGCCCGCTTTTAATATGGGTGGTCTTGTAAGAGGAAGACGACTAGCAAGAATGAGAAAGTTAAGAGGACAGGGTCTAAGAGGTAAAGAGTTAAGAGAAGCGATGGGTGCGTCAGAAGGTGGCTTTGGGCAACAGGCTGGGTTTGGCGCTATGTTTGCCGGTCCAATGCTGCAGCAAGCAATTGGAACAAGTAGTGGGACTACGTCAGCGATTGGAGGAGCGGCGGGTAGTGCTGCCATGACCGCTGGTACTGCCGCTCAGTTTACATCAAACATTAAGCTTTTAGGCGGAACAGCCTTGTTCTCTGCTGTTACTGGAGCTATTAAAGGATTGGGAGAATTCAGGGAAAATTTAATGTCTAAAGAACTTGCTGCTTCAGCAAAGAGAGTTCAGCAGGCTCTTGAAGAACTTGCAAGAACTGGAGATGCAACATCTCTTCGGTCGGCATTAGGCTCAGCAGCAGTTACTACGGAGCGCCAACTACAAGAGCAGGCTGGCTTTGGGCAGTTTGCTCAGAGATATGGTGGGATGCAGGCTGTTCCTAATCTTGCCACAGATGCTTTGAGCTTTGGAACCGAGAACAGGTTGGGACGAACTGTTTCGGCTGAGCTTGGAGTAATGTCTAGATTTCGAGGTGCCTTACCTGGCGGAGAAACTCCCGGAGAGGGATTTGAGAAAAGTCTAAACGCAGCCTTTGAGTCAAGAGCTGAAAAAATACGCAATTCACCGGGCGCTCAAGAAAACGCACAGGCTTCTGTTGACCTCTTTGCAAGCGAATTTAAAAAGCTTTCATTTGAAGATTTAAAAGGAGTGGAGTTTGGAGAAGCCGATAAAATAAATAAAGTGTTGAAAGACAGCCAAAAAGAATTATTGAATTTTGCGAAGGCCGACGCGCAACTATCTAAAGAATTAGTAGAAGCTGAGGCGACAGCCAAAAATGCTGCTCAAGCAGAAAGACTTCGGTCGGGAGTTTTAATAAGAGCGGCAAATCAAATAAAAGAAACATTGGGCGTACAAGTTAGAGCGCAAAAGAAGTTGGAACTCGCTGTTAGGAGCGCAGCTAAAGCAATTGACCAAATAGCTAGTGCCTTTGAGGGAATACGGGGAGTTATAGCTCGTGTTGATGATGCTATGAACAATCTGTCAATGACCATGATGTCGAATATTAGGTCTTCTCAAGGCGTGGCCGAACTAAACGTTCCCAAAAATCAAATACAAAACATAACTGGAAATTTACGTGCGTTTAGCACTAAAGAAAGAAGAACTGCCTTTGGAGAAATGGCAAGAGCTACCGGAGCCCGACGAGGCGGAGCTTTACACAAGGCTGTTGAAGTAAGAGAGCTAGGCTTCACTTTAGAAAAAGCTCTTCCTGCCATTATTAGCAAATCAAAGACCTTAGATGCCCCGAAGCAGATTGATTTTATTAAAACACAGGTTCAAGGTATTGGCGGCGGTGGTAGGACTGATGCGGGCAAAAATTTCTTAAGCGCTGTTGGCAATGCAATTGAAGCAAGGGTATCAGGAGAAAATAGGCAAGCAGCAGGCTTAGGTGAACTTGCTGCAGACCCCAAGAAAATTAGACAATTAGTACCAGCTGCAGAAGATGCCGCTAAGACCATACAAGCTTTTGGAAAAGCTGTAGACGCACAAAATCAAAGAACCGCGAAGTTAACAAATGAATATACAAAGTTAATACTCGCATCACGAGAGGCGGTAAGAAAAGTAGCAGAAATAGGACTAGAAAGAAAAGCTGTCTTTGCTGAAGTCTCTGGAAGACAACAGACGGTTGATGAATTATTTGAGCCCTTTAACCAGAAAATTAGAAGTCTAAGTGGAGGACAGGTATTTGGTAGCCAAACCCAAGATGTTCATGTTCTTGAAAAAAGAAGAGTTGCTCTTGAAGCAGAAAGAAGAATCATTCAGGACAGGATGAATACCTTTGGTAAGAGCAAAGCAGAGACCGCTCGCTTGACCGCTAGGTTTGCCTTAGTAAGTTCTGCTCTTGCCGAAAATCACAAAGCTCTTCAGATTTTTGCTACAGACACAACTAGGGCCGCTGCTATTCTAGGTAAGCTTAAGGATATTGATAGAAGAAGAGCTGGAGCTAGAGATTTCCTAGGAGGGTTGTTGACAGAGGGTCCAGATGCAGCCAGAGACAGAACAATGGGGATGGGCTTACTGGGAGGCGTAATGAGCGGCGCAGCCAATGTAAATCAATTTACCCCAGACCAAAACAGACTAATGCTTCAAGCTCTTGAAGACATGAAGAGGGTTGCCAATCTTCAAGGAGATACAAAAGCAGGTCAAGCCGCAATTAAAAGACTTGAGGACCTTGAAGCTAAAATATTTGGACAGGCCTTTGGTCCTGCTTTAGGACTTCTAAAAGGGCGTGGAGGACCCGGAGACCTTTTGATGGGAGGTCTGATAGGGCGTGCAGCAACTCCAAAGAGAAAAGGCTCAGAAGAACGGGATTTAATTAAAAGACTGGGCGAGACTTTTGACACTAAGAAGGGAGGAGCTGAAGCACTGGCTCGTCTTGCAATAGGAGCCCATCGAGAATTTGGTAAGGATTTAGCCAATCAGGGTGTTGTTTTTGCTGCGGCTTTCCAGACTGCTTTCTCCAATATGAACAAAGAAGGCTTTATGATTAATGCCTTGCCTGATGTGATGCTTAGGGGAACAACGGTTCCACTGGAAGTTATACCAAGGGGAAGAGGTAAAAATGCTGGAGGAAGAATTCCCGGCACGGGAACTAGTGATACCGTTCCTGCAATGTTGACGCCAGGAGAATTTGTCGTTAACGCTTCTTCTGCACAAGCAAACTTAGGTCTTCTTCATAGTATAAATAAGGGCGGGGTTCAAAGGTTCAATAAAGGCGGAGAGGTACGAGATAAATTTAGCTCAGGGCTTGAGCAATATATTGCAGGTCAAATAGCTCCTTACGATACAGATGCTGAGGCAAAAGCCGCTGGTCTTAAGGCATGGCCCTTGGGGGATTATGGCTTTAAGGTCGATAGGAAATTGATTGAACCAGATTTGGCTTTCGAGAGAATCTTGCCATTTCTTACGGAATTAAATAAGATGGGCGGAAAAATTAAGTATGGTTCAGCCATGGGATTTCATGAGGCTGATAGCTCTCCCGGTACTGGTTTTTTCTCTTTGTCTTCTTACCATGCAGCCGATACAAAAGAAGAACTCTCAAAAGCAGCATCTCATTCAGCAGCAGCACGATACCTAAAAGGGTCTATCCTGCCGGAACTAAATGATGCAAGTGCGCTTGGTATCTGGATGCATGGGGATGATGCTCGGAAAAGCATGCTTTTTGAGGGAATGACCAAACAGTCTATTTTCCCGAAGGGGGTAGAAGCGGCCCTTGCTAAAGAGGGAGAATTCCATTTGACCGGAGCCTCTTCTCTTCTTCCCGACAACGTTGTTGATTTTACATCTGTTGCTCAGCAAGCCCACGGCAACCTGCGGTCATCAGCAGAATTGTTGATTGGTGAGAATATTCAAAAGCTGCAGAAAACTAAAGAATTAACTGAAAAGAATATTTATTCTGCGTTTGCCAGAGCTGCCAATGCTTCGGGAAGTAACCTGTCTTTAAGCTGGGAACAAGCCTTTGTTTCTAAGAGCATGATGGCGAGAAATCCTCGAACCGGACGGGCCTTTGGGGGTATAGATACCTTAATTGGCCGTGGTGAAATAGATAGAATTTTTGTTGAAAAACTTCTTAACGGAGGAGGAGAACCAACTGGACTTGCTACGAAATATTTTGGCTCAGACGCTACTAAGAATAGCATGCGAGATTCTAGACATACTCTTGTAAAAATATTGGCTTCTCAACAAGAAAAAAGTCAGCTTGCACACGCGGAAGCAAGCGAGGCCTTACCAGCGCACCGGAAGTTTGGCGGAATGAAAGACTTTCAGAAACAGTCAAAAGACATATTTAATTTAATGACTCAGGCTGTGAGTACAGACCAGCTAAGAAAAATTCATGCTGAGCATGCCGAATCTGAGAAGACAGACGCTCTTCTTAGAAATAAGTTTCCTGTAAATCTATTAGACCCAATGACTCAGGCTGTTATTGACGCCAGAACTGGTGGCTACTGGAGATACATGGATACGCAACAAATCCATCAAGAGTTGGCTAAGTCAGCTTCATTAAGTGCTAAGGAAGTGGTGGGCGGTTTAAATTATTACCCAACTAGCGAACAATTTAAAACAGGCATGACAGACAGAGGACAAATGAATCCTGATGTTCAGGCAAAAAGGATGCTGAAATCTTTAACTGCCCGAAAATACCTTGATGAGGCAAGACATTTTGACCCTGAAATAGGCCGTCTTCTTACTCAAACCACAGGGGCTCAGCTTGGGCCTGGAAAACAGCGAAGAGGAATAAGAAATTTCACTCCTGGCGACATTATTTCAGCGGACAATTTAACCGTTGGAGAAAAAATGTTGTTAGCGGGCGGCTTTGGTGCTCAAGCAATACCGAAAGCGATGGGTCAGAGCGTGATGGCAGGACTTAAAACTGTTCGGGGGGCTACCGGAGCAATGGGCGCTGCTGCAGCATTCGGTGATGTAGATATAGCACATGCTATAGACGATGATGTTATGGCGGCGGCAGGTGGGGCTGCGGTTGGAGGGCGAGCTGGTGCTGCATCTCTCAGGTTTGCTGGAGCAAGACTAGGTGGGCTGCACGAGTCGGCTGTTGGGGTGGCACAAACAGCAGGAGCACTTGTTGATGCTGTGCAAAACGTCGTAGGGAAAGGTCAGTTTGAGGGTGTTGGACAGTCTTTAAAGGTTGCTGCAATTTCAGGAACAAGAGTTCTTGAAGGAATAGCACAGGTGGCTGGGGGGCGGGCTGGTGCGGCAGCAGAGAACGCTAAACAAAGGTTAGCTAAGGCGGGAGTAAGTAAGCATCTAATAAGAGACTTTGAAACTGCTGGTCAGATAGCAGGAACAGCGGCAGAAGTATTGGCTCCACACGCTGGTCAAATTGCTAGGGGTACTATTAAAGGCGCAAGAACCGCTACAGCACCTATTAGGCCTGTTGTTTCAGAAGTCGCTGCGCAGCTCAGAGGAAGTAAAATGGCCAGAGCAAAATTTGCTGCTACTACCCCTGGTCCATACGAGCCGTCACTGTTCGGCCACATGAGGGGAAAAGGAACTACTCCTGGCGAATTTCTTGATGACCTTGCTACTGAACATGCTCATCTCCAACATCTAGACACTCCTTCTCCGTTGGCTCAGCAGCCTGCAGCAAGAGCACGCTCCACACAAGCTACCTTAGACGAAATGGCTAGATTAAGACAAGACCAATTTCAAGCAAGTTGGACAAAGTCTTTTACTGCGCCGTCTGCGACCGCTCAAGAGGCACGGGCTGCGCTTCTACAACCAGTAGATATTCCGATTGGGCCAGGACAAGCTGCCACCGCGCCAAGGTTCATGACACGGCCAAGGGCCCTTCCAAAGCCAAAGACTCCGCATTTGCTACGACACACTGAAGCGGTACTCGACGCTGTTGGTCCTCCTAGAGATTTGCATTTAAGAACAGGCACTGCTCCTCACTCATCGTTGGCAAGACCACCGGCTCGTCCAACAAGGTCAACAAGATTATCTGACCAAGCACTAGATGCTCAGATTCGTGCCGCAGAACGAGGCTCTGTATCTGGAAAAGACATTAGCTTAGGGGCACAAACTCAACTAGGAATGGACCTTACTCTTGCACCGCTAACAAAGAGAGCCGCAGCCACAAGACCTACGGTTGGTATTGGTTCTGCGGACGCTGTTCCTATGCCGTCTCAGACAAAAATCGGCATCAAGGCAGCAAAGAAATTGGAAAGACACCAGAGAGGTGTAGAAGCAAGACACGCAGGGCAAGTGGCTAAATCTCAAGCAGGAGCAACAGTTCCCGGACGAGTTCCCGAACGCGGCTCCCTGCAGACCGTCAGAAAGCAGATGGAAGCAGCGCGACCAAAGGCGATAACTGATGATGAGGCACTAGCGTTTCTTATGGAAGCAGAGGTTCCCACCGCAGCAGCCAAGCCAAAGCCAACAACCAAGCCGAAAGACGTTGGAACGGCTTATCAAGAAGAGGTGAAAAGACTGAGTGCATTGTCTGATGCTGAACTAAAGAACATAGCGGATACTGAGCTTGCCGGTTTGGGTGTCAAACAAGCTGAAGCTGCAGCAACGGCCAAACCTACAACAACACCAGACAAGCCTTCAAAACTTCCCAGTAAGGAAGATTTTATTGGCGGAAGCAAACTAGACTCGCTGAGCAAACAGCTGCCCTCCAGGAGAGACTACATTACTCCCGGCAAAGGCATACTAAAAACACGGCGAGAAAGAGGGAGAGTAAAACCACTGATTAAGGCCGAGAGAGCCCGTTTGAAGGAAGTCGACAGGCGTGAGAAACGTCTCAGAAAAGCAAAAAGGAAAAACGCAGGAGGTAGAATTCCCGGCACTGGTACTAGTGATACTGTTCCCGCTATGTTAACTCCGGGCGAGTTTGTTGTGAACGCGGCTGCTAGTCAAGCGAACCTAGGACTTCTTCAAAGCATTAACACTCGTGGTGCTGTTCAGAGATTTGCTGATGGTGGCGTTGTGGAGGACCCTGATACTGGCCTTTGGAAAGCCACTGGTGGTGCTAGGTTAACTCGGCAACAGATTATGGAAAATAGAACCTTCCGAGGAGTGAACCAGAGGGGACTCCGGAATCAGAGGCGAGCCCCTGCACAGCGGGAAAGAGCCCAGAGAGAAAAGGCCAAAAAAGAGGATTGGAAGAAGGGAATGTTCGCAGACGACCCCCTCGTGAAAAAAGAGGGTTACGTACATAAGGCTTCACTAAAGGATTTAATCACCAGTGATGACATGTCTACAGCATCGTTTATGCTGCAAACCTTGCGAACCAGACCTATTCCAGATGATTTGGACATGGACGCTATTAGGTCAGTAGGCGGGAAGTTCGCCAGCCAGAAGGCTCTGGAGATGTGGAGCACTCCGCTATATGGACCAGCATGGGGCACAGGGGCAATTGATAAATGGACGGGCGTGAACGCCAGGATTCTTAGCCCAAAGCCCGTGAACGGTATAGAGCATCAGCATGTGATAACAAGAGTTGAAGATGAGAATCATAAAGGTGCCATTGAAGGCCAGATAAATGGTCCTAGTCTTAGCGTAGGGCAGGAGGTTGACATATCTCAGCGACTAAGAAATAGTTGGAATAACCAGCTATCCCAAGCCTTTAGTCAGGCAACAACAGCACGATTAGAAAAAGAGGCCGATATCAGAGAACACGGTACAGCTTTGCACCCACGAATGTCTGGGGAGACTCCCCTAAGAAGTAGTTCTGCACGCAAAAGATACTCTGCCGGTGGTTCTGTAGATACTGTTCCAGCTATGTTAACTCCCGGTGAGTTCGTGGTTAATGCTTCGGCAGCACAAAAGAATCTTTCTCTTCTTCATTCTATAAATGATGGCAATGTGCAAGGTTTTAATTTGGGTGGTCGTGTAAGAAAGAGATATCAAAGAGGAGGACAAGAAGGAAGAGGAGGATTGTTTGTTGGAGGACAACAGCTTACTGATGCCATGACAGCGTTCAACCAATCATCAACACCGGCTTTAGTCGCTGCAATGAACACATTTAGTATGTCACAACAAGCACTAACTCAAGCCTTGTCTGGTTTTGAAAGTGCCGCACAACAGCTTTATGTGGCTGCTGAAAGCATAGGCGCAATAAACATTCCAGAAAAAATTGTCGTGGAACTTGCGCCGACAAGCGTTGGTCTTACAGGAGAAACTACTCTCGCTGCTGCTCTGGCCAATTCGATTGGTGGTAAGCTTGGACAGCTTATTTCAGAGGCTGTAGGAGGTACTATAAGAACAAATGTAGATGGCACACCAGCCGGGGTACAGAGATAAAGGGAATATAAAATGGGCGGTTTTTTTAAAGCATCAGATAAAAATTTAGAAAATAACACCACGATGATGTATGGGGACTATACATTTTCGCCGGTGCCGCTTATTACTATTAATAAAGAGATACAAAAGGCTGGAGATGGTCAGGCTCTAGGAACCATGTTTTCTCTTTCTCTTGAAGGGACTCTTGCTCCCGGTGCTACTGGGATAGCTGGAATAACTAATATACAAGAAGAGCAAGACAGGTTAATGGCTGCTTTTGCGGCTTCTGGCCAAGGCTCTGAATTTAAAATAGCTTGTGGCGACGATGATTTAATAAATTGTTTTCCAAGAATTAATTCTATTAACTTTGAAGCTGGTCCTTGGGTAGACGTATGTAAATATACTATAGACCTAGAATATGACAGGGATTTTGCCGCAGACATAGGAGCGCCTTGGAATAACGCCCATAAATCTGGCTCCGGTGTTAGAGAGCCATTAATTTCCGCTGCAGAAGAGACATGGAGTATAGAACAAACAGAGGCAAACTTTTACCATTTTGAAGTTGCGCAGAGCGGTAACGATAGACCAACCTATCTTGAAAGCAGTCCTCCTAGCTTTACTGTTACACACAATATATCTGCTGTTGGTAAGCCGGTTATAGTTAGTGGTGTTATCGGAGATGGTGGATATGCTTGGCAGCAGGCTAGTGGCTATGTTGTTCCTAGGCTGGGTTTTGACACTGAAAAAATCACAAAGAACGGGGCGATTTGCTTTGACCAAAACGGCAAGCTTCTTGTTACTAATCAGACTAGAAATATAAACTTTGGTGAGCTAGACGGAAACTATGCTGTTACCGAAACTTGGACTGTTTATAGCAGTGGTTTATTTGCATCTGGAATTAATGCTTTGGGTGCAAGCGATATATGGGATGTGAATGTTGAGACCAGCCTTGAAAGTAGTATTACAACAGTCAATGTTCAGGGAACTATTACAGGACAGGCATCCGGTGTTTTTTGTAGTAGTAACAGTAGTACTCCTCCTATTTATGAAGTAGTTAAAAGCAAATATGCTAATGCCAAAGAATATCATGAAGCTATTGGAGGAGATATATTTTGGGCTAGAGCACACCATTTTGCTAGCGGAGTTTCTTATAGGGGTGTTAATCCCATTCCGGTATCTAAGTCTCTTGGACACAATCCTTCACAGGGAACAATAACTTATAACTATAGATTTGATGATAGGCCCGCAGTATGTCTTACTGGAGCAAGAACAACAGATATAACAATGTCTGACACAAATGCGACAGATGTATTTGCAGAGCTTATTGTCCTTGGTCGTTCTACTGGTCCTGTCATGCAGAGCATTGGGACTGTTACTGCAAAGAAGAGAGAGGTTAGTCTTGATGCTACTATGCCAGCAGATACTTTAATATGTGACTGCGACACTGCAATTGACCAGATACCAAGCGCAGAGGCGGAAACTATTTTATTAACATTTAGACCTGACAATTGTGTAGCTGCGTATGGTGAAGACCCCCCGCAATTTACAATATTTAAGCACCTTGATACTGAAAATTGGAATCCAACAACAGGTAAGTACTCAAGACAAATGGGATGGACTTATACTACATGTGGTTCATAGGATAAAACAATGATATTCGGACATTCATTTTCACAGATGCCTATAGCTGGGCAGCCTCCAAGAGCTAAGAATGGCTCGGTTACTAGCCCAAATATTGTTGAGGCATCTCCCTCTAGCGATAGATGGACTCCTCGCCCTGATGGAGGTGGCGAAGGCGGAGGTTTTACGTCCACTCAGCTAGATTCTGGGATATTTGGCACACAAGCTCCCGGCTTAGATAGACCAGAAGCTGTATTATGTGACCCTAATGATACTTTTGCTCAAACCACTTTTCTTGGTGCTAGTATATTAGATTTTTCTGTTACGTTAGGATATGGTGAACAAAGCAGTTCGATTACAGTTAAGCTGGTAGAAGACTTGTGTGAGGGCCATTCTAGAATATATTACCACGGCCACAAAGATTTAAAGGGCGGCAATTTTTCTAGCTTACAACCAGTAACAACAACAAGAGCTGACAATTTCTTTCCTCCCTTTCCCGGCTCTCCCGTTTATTTCAGAATGGGAAGATTTGAATTCTCCGGCCTACTTCAAAGCTGGACAAAATCTTTTACAACGAGTGGTTATCCCACCTATACCGTAAATATTCAAGACCCCAGAGAACTTTTGGCTGGGGTTAATTTAATCATTGGAGAAGATGTAACAACTCCTGCTATCTCCAATATTTTTAATGTGTTCGGTGTTATGGAGCAGTTTGGAGGGGCTTGTGCAGTTTCTCCTGTAGGCGGCTTTGGCGGGGCCAATGTGAACAGCGAGGGTATGCCTTGGAATAATATTTTAACGGGCTTGCATTATCTACAGGCCACTGGAAAATACATCACCTTTAAGGATGCTCAGTATCTTTTAGATTTAACAGACCTACCTGTTGCCGGTGATAACTTTAGAATTTCTGGAGCCGTTGTTACGTTAGCCGATGCGATAAGTAAATTATGCGAAGACTCAGGCTGTGACTTTTTTGTTGACCTGATTCCAACGCCAGTTTCTAGTGCTTTTGGTGCTAGAGTTATAAACATATTAAAGATTAGGTCTATAGACCGAACACTACAGCCTGACACAGACGCTATAAAAATATTTGTTGAGAATACAACCAACTTGGTTATGGAAAGCTCTCGTGGTCGTGAATTAAGAAACGAAATTACTAACGCAATGATTTTGGGGGCTAGCAAAGAGGACATTTATGAGTGTGAGTGTCCGATGACCATTGGGAAAGAAAAAGATGGAGGAACGGCGACTGATTGGCTAAGTGGAATTATTCCTTTTTGGGGAACTAAAAGGCCTGATAGTCATGAGTTGATATTGACTAGAAAAAAAGACCCCGTTCACCCAGCTGTTCCCGCACAAAAAATATTGGGAATATGGGCACCATTCGCTGCTATAAACGAAACGCTAGAAGACCCTGTGCTCGAAGATGGAAACCGTTTAAGAAGAGACCCGGTAGATAGAGCAACTCTTGTTTATGACCTAGACGAAGATGAAATGAGAGCTGCTCTAGCGGGACAACAAGACTGGCTAATGTGGGTCACATCTCAAAAAGACCATCCTGTTAATATTACATATTATCCTGACCCTGCTAACCCAGGAAAAGGTAAGGTTGGTGGTACTACTGCGGACCTGACAAAATATGCAAATTTATTTAATGACCTTTTAGCGCCCGGTGGACCAGCAATACAACCCGCACACATAAGAGACCTAAATAAGAACTTTGCAGCATTTGCGGCAGAAAAAATTGCGACAGGCCAAAAACAAAGGGATATGAATAAAATTTATAGTTGGGTTTCTTCATATGCACGAAGATACGGAAGGGAATGGGCCGTTCCTCTTTATGGAAATTTATGTTGGAAGGTTGATACCGATGACCCTTACAAAAAGAAATTTTCTGTCACTCCAATTGACAAAGGGTGGCCAGAGACAACAGGAGCACAGGTAGTTGGATTGGATATACCTACGGCTCGTGTAATGTTTGGGGATGAAAGCGGAAGAGTTGGCTCATGTATGAGATTTCGTCTTAAAGATGATAAAGGTGATTTTGGAAATGCGTTTGCAGGCGGTTTTAACGCTGGAAATAAATTGGATTTTTCTTCATTAAACCCAGACGATTATTACATTACCCCAGATGAAACATGGGCATGGGTAAATAGCAGTGTAAATCAAGAAATACATTTTTTACGAGAGCAGCGGGTCGACACAGACTATGGACCACATGCAGTTGTTACTCTTCCTGGCTCTGTTAAAGTTATAAAAGACCCACTGGTTGGAGGAGCAGGACACAACGGGGCTGTGGTAGCCATGGCTAGAGTATTTAATGCGCTGCTTAATCCAGCAGCAGACCCCGCTAAAGACATAAGAATTAAAGATTTGTTTAAAAAGATACTGAACAAAAAAGGTTCAAGAACGCTTAACTTTGGCATGCAAGATTCTACTATAAATCCTGTTGCTGGAGCTGTCCCACTAAAAAATAATATTTTAAATTATGGCCCGTGGCAATCTAGTCCAGCCGGAGCTGATGGAAAGACATCTGTTGAGGTTGTAGAGGGTCTTGCGCCATGGGAATACGGTGGACTTGATTTAATGAATACCGCTGGGCAAGAGCTGGCTAATGCAAAAGTTACTCATATGCAACATGGAGAAATGGGTAGTATTAAAGTTCCTGGCTTGCCTAATAATGTGAGAGTTGGATTTGAGTTAAACGATATAGGTGGAAGCAAAGCTTTAATCGCAACCGATAGGAGCGTAAATACCGCAGCAATAATTGGAGAGGGAACGTTGGAAGATAGCGAACAAACCTACTATTATGTTGCTGCTGGAAGTCTAACAGGAACAGGCGGGCCAAATATCACCAATATTAATGTTACAGTGGGAGCAGGTGGTGTTACTACTCAATATGACTTTAAAACCTATACCCCTCAATATGGCAAGTTTAGTAAAGGTAACGCCGAAAGACTTAAGTCAATGGGTAAGGCCAGAATAAATGCCGAAAGACAGAGAATCACAACTGGCAGCATAGCACTCTCCAGAAGGTCTGCTGCTATGAGTGCGTCATTGATAGCAGGAGCTGGTGTGATAAATAGAAACAATCCCCCTCCTCCTCGAAGACCATCTTCTTCTCCCCATGAATTCTTGGTTGGAGAAATAGACAATTGGAAATCTCCTTCCTTAGAAGACTTAAGACATTCCAGCGTAGCGACTGAAGGCCTAGACGACACCGGAACTGAGCTGGATGATAACTATGGTAATAAGGCTATAATGGAATGGGCTGGTCTTGTTAGGCCCGTGTCTATGGCTGGAGATGGCAATCTTCCTCAATATTACAGTAGTCAGAACTTGGTTGATAAGCCACCATGCGCCAATAGCCAACATATCAGTTCTAGACCTATGCCTCCTATTAATGGATATACCGCTCCGGAAGGTGTTGCCGCTGGCGATTTTGATATTAATATAAATTATCTTAACCCTTTTACAAATCCGCAGGGCAAGTCTAAGTCAGCCAAACATGTTGAAGAAGATAATTCAGAGCATGGCCATGACATTGGGTTTATAGCAAGGGGCCAAGAAGTTACCGAAGGCCATTTTAGCATTGCCATGCAAGAACATGATGAAAGCGATACCAGTGTTGCCGATGGCTATACCGATGACTACCGTATGTTTGCATTGAGAGGTCCGCTTCTTATTCATGGCTGGGGTTATGACTTAGAAGGCAAGCCAATTCCAAACGCAGCAGACAGCGAATCAAACGCAGCCGAGGGGGAATTTGAAGAGACAGGTCTGAAAGATTATTTCTTGCCCAACTTCTTAAGAAAATCTCATACATGGCCGGTGGCTCCTGTTGATTTGAGATTTGATAGAACTAGGGGTGTATGGACAGTTCCTCCTCCTCCCAGATTTCTTTTGCTTAATCTTGAACAAGGTCTTGTTTCCGGAGCAACAACCGAACGGGCCAAAATAGCCGACTCATCTAATCCTGCGGTTTACGGAAAAGATGGCTCTGCTATACCTCTCGCGTCTTACGTTAAATTTAAAGATGACATCGGAATAACTTATCTTCCAGGAGATAAGGTCAGAGCTTATTATGATGATATAGAATGTGTTTATAAATCGTTTTCAACAGATAGCACCAGTGGCAGTTCAGACGATGGATGCGATGGTTTATTTATAGGTACTATGGCAGCATTTATGGACGCCGGTGAAAACGGGACAGCAACCCTTGATGAAAAACCCGATGCTGGTGAGATTAATGTTGTCAATACTTTAAAACAACCAATTCTAAAAGACTGCAAGGTAATACTTTGGAAAAAATGTCAGACAGGATGTGAAAGTCTGACTGATTGTCCAGAGGGAGCTGAGAACTGTGTTGATGGCGTATGTGTTGACGAGGACGGAAACCCAATGGAAACACCGGATACCGCAACGTATCATGTAGTACAAGCTCAATTTAGACCTCTTTGTGTTGTAACTTCAATAGGAATAGACGAACAGTATCCCCCCGCCGCGCCACCGCAGTTTGCTGCTGCATTTGTCGGTGCTTCTGTAACTGTGGCAACAAAGGTTTTCGTTGACCATTATTGTCTAGGGGAAGAGAATGCAGCTATTAGCTGCGACGAAGGAGAGATGCCTGCTGGCAACTGTCATAATTGTAAGGTTAGTGTAGACGACCTTCAGGCGTGTCCTGGCGAAGGTGATTCTTATATTTCAACTCCTGTTCCGCCGGGTGCTTTTAATACATGCTTCGAACAGCATGACGAGGAAGAGGAAAAACAACATAACCATACAATAGGAAGTTTTTCGTTAACGGCAATGAGTGCCGCTGAAGTAGATGCAGGTGCGGTTGCAGTGGTACAATTTCCAACCTATCCAGTATTACATATTAATATATGTGAAAGAAAAATTTATCTACAGACCGCTTGGAGCGAAGCCCTTTGTAGCGATGAAAGAGAACAAACCCTTGATAGTCCCCTCGTAGGAAATAATATATGGGGTATTGACATACCTGTCTATGGAGACGTACAGCTTGAAGGAGTAAACCAAATGTTCGGTGAAACGGAAGAAACAAGTTGCTACACAGCAGAAGCTGGCTTAGTAGATGGAGGTTGTCCAGACCCAGCGGAATATGGCAACTGGCCAGATACAGATTGTTCTTGCGTTGCAGCAAGTGAAAGTGAAGAAGAAGAAGAGGAAGAAGAGTAAGATAGTTAGGAGTTAGGATAATGAGCAGGATTGTATTAACTAGGAATCCTAAAACCGGTCGGCTAATGAGCCCCAGGTTTCCTTTGTCAAATGTTGTCAAGAAATGGGCTGTTGGAGTCACCGTTGCCCCTCGAAAAAACCCCACTTTTGAGCGGTGCTATAAGAGCTTTTTGGAGGCTGGATTTACGCCCCATATTTTTAAAGAACCAGGTGTGTCTATAGACCCCAAGTTTTTTAAATACGGCGTTACAGAGCGCGCACAGAGGCTAGGAGCGTGGAAAAATTGGCTGACCAGTCTTTTTGAATTAAGAAGGAAAAACCCCGAAGCAGACGCATATGCGCTTTTTCAAGATGACGTTGTTTTATGCAAAAATATAAAAACGTATCTAGAGCAGGAGTTGTGGCCCTCTCCTTTCACTGCCCTCGTTTCTGTCTTCACCCCAAATCATTATAGAGGGAGTTCTAACTGGAACATTATTGACGAAGGGATAAATTTGTGGATGGCGCAAACTTTTATTTTTCCTCCCTTTGCTGTTGATTCAATCTTAAGTCATCCCATAATTAAAAATTGGCAAGGAGATAAAAATATTGATAGTAAAATAGGAGAATGGGCTCGGTCAATTGGAATGCTAACTTATTACCACACTCCTTCTTTAGGCCAGCATGTAGGTCACTCTTCTACAATTTGGGAGATGCCAGCTCTTGGTGATAGGTCAGCCAGCGATTTTGTAGGAGAACGTTTTGATGCAATGCAACTTTTACGTGGTGTATAATTTAGTGTATACCATATCTTGTAATCTCATGGAGCATTGTAATGAGCGATATCTGGAAAACCGTAGCAATTAGCGCTACTAGCTGTGTTGTCTTGATGGTTTCTTTTTGGTTGGTTGAAATGAAAGATTATGTTACGAGAGCAGAAGCTTCTACTATGATTCAAACACAGTCTCCTTACTTAGCAGATAGGCAGCTTGTGTTAAAAAGCTTGAATGATATGACTGAAACAATCAGGAAAAATACTGAAGTTATTTCTGAATTAAACTTAGAGATAGCTCGGCTCAGGACGGAATTAGACAGGATTACAAATGAAGATTCCTAAAAAATATAAAGATAAGATTAAAAACAAGATTAAAGCAAAGCGAAAGAAAAAGAGAGAGCTTTCGGAGGCAGAGCATCGGGAAGTTAAACAACCGTCCCCTGCCAAGAAATTAAAGAACTTTGCTGTGAGTGCAATAAAGCATGCCGTTAATGGTATGCCAACCTGCACCCAAGAGGAAATCGATGAAAGATTAGCTGTCTGTCAGGGATGCAAGTGGTTCAGAGGACGGAAATGCTATAAGTGTGGCTGTGCTTGTAACAACAATAAAAAGTTTTTAAACAAGCTTGCTTGGGCAGACCAAGAGTGCCCTGTCGGAAAGTGGGGTAAAATAGAAAAAGATGAAACCGACTGACGACTGTAAATTAGTATACAATTTAGCTAAGCCATATATTGATAATTTTAGAACTGCCGTTGATATTGGTTGTAGGAATGGTGGATTTACAAAATTATTAGTGGACGATTTTAAAAATATAGAATGTTTTGAGCCTAGACAAATGAAGAGTATAAATCAGGCTTTCTGGGAAACTATAGGTAGCTATAAGAAGAGGAGACGTCAGGTTTGTCTTCACAATTGTGCCTTGGGAGATATTGAAAAAATGGTTAGAATGTATGGTCCAATTATTCATGACGATGACTGGTGGACAAATACTAAAATTGGAAAAAATGCAAAAAAAAATAAATTCAAATGTTGCACAGTAGAACAACAAACATTGGATAGCTTTAATTTTAAAGATGTTGATTTTATAAAGATAGATGTTGAGGGTCATGAACTGAGAGTTCTCAAGGGTGCTGCCAAAACAATTTCTACCTATAAACCAACGATTGTGCTAGAGCAGCATGATAAAATGAAAGAGTGGGGTAAGGGCAAGAAATTTGACGGGATGAATTTTCTAAAAACCCTAGACTACAAACAGGTGGTTTTCAGAGGGATGGACTACATTATGAAGTACGGTGCCTAAATGCTTTATCTTCTTGGCGGAATCTATCTATTCGCTTCTTTCTTTCTTATCATCAGATGGGCGATAAAAAGAATTCGAAGAAACAGAATGTTAAAAGAGATAGAACAGGCCGAAAACCAAGACCCATTCTTTGATAAGTTTTACCCACACTTCTAAAGCAACTCATTTTCTTTTATAAAAGAATAGAGCTTCTCCGACCAAAACGTGTGTCCTTTATCATTTGGATGGTCATCAGTTTTGCTTAAGGTCAATATGTTTGACTCTGGCTTCACCATTGAATTCTGAACAAACTCAAGATGACTTTCTCCGTCGAATTGAAAGAACCTTCTCTTGTCTACCTCGTCTGCAAGCCTATCTAGTCCCTCTGCTCCTTGAGAGACGTATGGGTTTGACAGAGCATTATACATACAATAGTTAATGCCTTTTAATTTCAAAAAGTCCTGCATGCTTAAAACCTGCTGCAGATATCGTAGTCTTAAATTTTTGTGTACGCTAAAACTTTCTGGTAGACCGCTACGGGGATTGCCACGGGCTCTTTTTATTGACTTGGTAAGCTTCCAAGTTCTCCACTGCGTATCCTTCCATTTGTTTCTTGTAAAGGTCCGAACCCTACTAGTTGGTGTGGGAAGTCCTTCCTTGGGAGATTTTTCTAATACAGATGATTCTACCAGATAATCATTTCTGACAACATGGCTCCATCCTATTAAAACAAACGTATCTTTTATTAATTCAGGATTATCATAAAAGAATAGCTTTGTTGTTGTGAGAATTCTGTCGTTTCCCCGTCCTGCCGCAGCGTATCCGATTGGATTTAAGCCCATGGTTTCAGCTAACTTATGACCAGCTGTTGTTGAACACTTGTGCTTATCGTAGATTTGCAGGAATGAGCATCCATTAATGAATAGATTTTCTACCATTGATACTTTTCTATAACAGCCCTTTCAAGCAATACTTTAAGGATTTGAGCTTCCCCAAACGAGAGCGTGTGCTTGACCTCCGTTAGTTCTCCTCCGTTTGGCTTTTTTGCAAGCCTTATGTAATATCCTTTACTATCGGCTTTCTTGAAGGAAAAGGTAGTGCTACCGTTTTGATTTTGATGGTAGATACCGGGAAACTTTCCTGAGGTTTGGCCCGCTTCAGGCTTTTCATTATTAAGAACCGCCAGCAATTCTCCGACATCAGCCTCTCCTAGTTTTAGAGTAACCGACTTTTTGTCATCCTTCTCTCTCCACGCAAAAGCAGCCTGTCCTTTTTCATCAGTTCCTGTTTGAGGAGACGCAACCCAAAACAATTGAACGTCACGTATTTCTGCATCACCTCTTTCAGTGATTACGGTTTTCATTTCTAATCTACTGGCGGCGCCAGTGTTACTTTTATTTGGCTTATATACTCGCCACTGTGTTTGTTTACGAATTATTGACATCGAACTTTAGCCTCCAGTCATCTTTGTAGCCTTTTATAGTCGCTGGTACATTTTCCATATTCTGCTGGTAGTGCGATAGCATTTGTATTAAGTCTGAAGCTTCATTATGGGTAAGATTTTTAATAGATTTACACTGAGGGTGCTTCGACTTAACCATTGCTTCTACATTAATATCTAGTCCTCGCCCAACAGACTTGCACATTACATCAATAAAATTAATTTGATTGTCATTTATTTTTGTGCTATAATCTTCTTCCTCCTCGTTGGCAGCTGCAGATAGCTCTTCAGCAGCTACAACCTTCCTTAATTGCAGTAGCCTTCTCAAGGCCCGTCCTTCCGCTCTAGTTTCTGCCATAGCCACAGGAAACTTGCTATATGGCATATCCGTATTTTTATGCCACGCATCTCCTGAGCCTGTCGCACTTCTTTCATAGCCAACATAAACAGTCACTTTACATGTTGCTGTAGCACGACCTTCGTTCTCTTTGGTCGGTATCTGAAGTATCTCTGTGTTGGTCTCGACGATAGCGCCTAAAACCATCTCGGTTACACGTCTTAGGCCATCAACAGTTGGATTTCCATCTATCATTTCGTCATACTCAAATTGTGATAAAACATACTCGCTCCATTCTGGAGAAGACATAGCGGGAGGAGCAGGCTCTTGTGGGTCTACGGCCTTTAATTCTGGTTCGCTGCTTGTTTCTTCAGGACTAAAATCATCGCTACCCTCTTCGAAATCTATGGCTTCAATACCACGCAACGTTCTTTCTTCTGTAAGCATTTCTATTAATTCTACCTTTTTAATATTATTAATTTCATCTGACTTATGTCCATAAACACTAATCAGTTCATCTCGTATTTCCGCCACCTTCATACTACTCATATTAGTCTCCTATTTCAATATATCGATTTTCTCGTGAGGGGTACTTTTTCTTTATATCTGTTAGCATACTTACTATTTTAGATAAAATTTCTCTTTTATATTTTTCGGACAATCCTTTTTGCTGCTTCACCCGTATTAAGACAAACCCATTTGAAAGCAACAGCCCTGTTTTTTGTTGGTCTGCTTTTTGAGTGCGAGACAAAGCCTCTTCTCCCCACACTGGCTCAAAATGAGAAGGCCCGTCAATTTCAATTGCGGTTGACATTTCGTTCAGGAACAAGTCAATATGAAGCCGTTCATTTAAAAGCATGTGCTCTTTATGAAAATCGACTCTAAAGCCTTGTTCTGTCAAGGACTCAAACAAATATTTTTCAAGTTTTGAACCTTCCTTGCTCGCCTTTCTTATAGCGTCACCAGACAGACGGTGTATGTTTTTCTTTTCCTCCTCACTAAGAGAGTCCCAGTGCTTTCTACCCATCTCAGACCTTCTCTCTCTTTCATCTTCATCCATCTTTTGCCAATAGTTATGAGTAGTATCGCTAATCTTTTCTTTGGTTTTTTGGCTATGTCCCTTTCCTTTTGTGGGGTGCTTATGCCTACCGGATTTAAGGGCATTTTTTTGAGCGCTAGCTTTGTCTCGTGGTTGAATTCCCATTGAGATAGCTGCCCTTCTTATTTTATTTGGATATGTTCCTAGCTGTTTTGCAATGCTAGAAAAGCTTCTTTTATTTTGAAGGTACTCTTTTATAAGAAATTCTTTTGATAGACTATTCATTTTTTAATATCCTGATTAAGTCCGTGTAGTTAAAGTCTTTCATAATATGAGACGGGTACTTCCAGCATCTGCCTGTAATCTCAGCATGTCTTTTGCTTCTTGAAATCAACTCTATATTTTTATTATTATATACCTTGGAAAGGTCTCTATGCATAAAGTCTTGCAACCTTATCCATTCCAAGTCCCAAACATAAAGATATTTTCTTGTTGGCCCAACAGCTTCTATCAATGTTGACGCCGTTGACATGCTTGTTGAAATCACAGGTTCATTGAATCCCCAGACTTCTGTTTCTGGCATTATAGAAAATAAAGGGGTCACACAAGGAACCGATGGGTTCGTTGTGAAAACTATGATATCAACATTAACCATCTCTTGTGAAATTTTGTTGATAGAATTTGTAATATTAAAGCCCAGCTGAGAACTGTCGATTCTATCAACTAGTATTCCGGCCTTCATAGGTATCCCTCCATCTTGCTTAAACAATCTTTAGACAGGTCTTCTTCTCCCAATAAAGAAAAGATATCGGAGACTCTATGGAAATATGTGTGTTGAGCCATGACAAACTCGTAACATTTTTCAATATGTTCTTTTCTGAATGAAGACTTTAATACTAATGTCTTTATACAATCTATCAATTCTTTGATATTGGCTACCATTGGCATATAATCTTTATCGAACATTGTCCCAGCCGCTGATACACACGCACATCTATTAGCCATCGCAGAAAGAAGTAAGTCATTATTGCCATCTGTATCCAAGTAAACAATGCATGATGCAAATATGTTTGCTATTTCTTCTGGAAGAATTTTTCCGACATAGTTCGGATATTTCATTTTTTTTGTATAGCTGAACGACTTTAATCCAAAACTAGAAAGACCTGCTAATACAGGGGTTTCATTGTCTGATATTGTTGATACGTCTGATTTATATTTGTCTTTTTCTTTCCCAGAAAAATAATCAATTAAGCTTGCAGCTGGCTGTAAATCATATAGATGTTCTCCAGAGGCGTTGGGATAGCACGTCAAGGTTGGAGTAAAATAGTCTGGTACGTCAGGACCAATTGTTATTGTTTTGGTGTCTGGGTATTCCTTAACTACATTTGCCAAAGTTTTATCTACGCTTCTATCCATGCAAATTAAAAAATCTGGACGCGATTCGTAGAACGTATCATAAGTCGGTTTCTGCTGTGGGTTCCATATATATATTCCTCCATTTACTGAAGAAACGGTGGAGCAGATTCCCTCTAAAACCGGAGTATATCCTATACGAGGGTCTGCCTTAACTAATATTCTTTTTTTCATTTTATTATTGTTCTCGCTATATTCAAATCTTTAGATGAGTCTACATCAGTTACTTTTGCTCCCTCTGGGGATACAGCTTTGAAATTACCTCCTCTATTTATAATTTCATTTATAGCCTCGAAACCAAAGTAATGACTTTTATTTCTGTCCCATGATATTTTTTTTAATAGAGTTAGCTCTTTATCTATGAAAAAAGATATTTGAGCCCACTTGTTGGGCATATCTGGGAGTAGTTGCTCAATGTAACCATCGCATATATTACAGCCAACCTCTTCTTTGCCCATTGTATCTGAGCCGTCTACAACAAGACAGGACTGCTCTAATTTTAAATTTGATATTGCCTGCTCGTTAAAGACAAGGTCTCCATATATTATCAATATTTTATCCGTCGTAGCTGCCCTTAGTCCCATGCCTACACTTCTGACAACATTGTTTCTTTCGTAATTTTCGTTTTCTATTTTGATTAAATACTCAGGAGTATTTTTCATTAGTTTTTCCGACTCAAACCCCGCGACCAATATTATTTCACAATTCGTAAAAGCCGTCTGTATTATTTCAAGCTGCCTTTCAATAATATTTTGGCTTGCGTCTAACCTTATTAAAGGCTTTGGTCCGTAGGACCTCATCCTATAGCCCATACCAGCAGCGGGTATCAGAATGCTATACCTTTCAGTCTTTTTTCCGTATATGTTTGAGGTATTTCTACTGCGAGACATTATTGCTTCTTAAATAACTGATGTCTTCTTTTATATCAATTTGCCTTGAAGTTAAATTAAATAATAGTTCTGGTATGTGAGAAATTATAAAACTATTTGAAATTTTTACTAAGATGTCATGCCCATAAAGATACTTTAAGTTTTCATCAAGCATATTGTTTTCAGCGGCTTCTGAGGTAAAAAATACCGGAAATACCCCTATTAAATTTGAAAATGTTTGGTGGTCATGAGGGGGAAAATAAAACTCTTGTACTAATTCTTCTCCTTTCACATTGGCATCTCCATAGACACCTCCTATAAATTTGTTTTCTAAAAACTTGTCTACTATATCTCTTAAAGAGTTACGAGACGCAAAGACATCACCGACATTCATTAGTCCATATATTTTATGAGTTCTATTTATACTATTAAAAAAACAAGGGGTTGAATCATTTCCCGCCTCAAGTACTGTCACATTCTTGTATGACTGCTCTTGAATATTATTCTTTGTTTTTTCCAAAGACGACATTCCTAAGCCAGCTAAAACGATAGCTACTTCGGGAAGCTGGGACATATCTTCGTTACCGGTATTATGTTTTCTAGACATCCGTCCTCTTCTATCTTTTTTTCTAGTTTCTGTTGATTATTGCCGCCGTAATAATTGTGGATTACTGTCGGCACCACCTTGCCATCTCCAGATGAATTTGGAGAAAGCATTGTAAACTGTAGCATTAGCTCGTTTACTGAATAACTAATAGATTCAAAAAAATCCTCAGGCACAACCACGCCGCTGTAAAACACAGCGTAGTATTGCTTGGGTAATATAGTCTGTACTATATCCACGCACTTTTCATCTGTAGATTTTTGTAGTATATTTTGTATTTTCCATTCTATACCAAGAGAATCCATATACTCTACAATTTTTTCTGCTGGCTCTTTGCACTTTGGTTTTCTTATGACTGTAATTTTTTTTGGTTTCAACGACTGATTAGCCAACGAGGATACTGTCTTAATTAACTCGTCTCTGTTTTTGTCGTAAAAAACCATGGCTTGAAATTGAAGTTGCATTTCCTCCCAAACAGTTTTTTTCCATTTGTCTTCATCTACATTCTTTCCCCAGTCATGGTTTCTGCACGCAAGACAATACCTTCCTTCTATAACAAAAGATTTTTCTCCTGTTTGCATGTCTTCAGCATCAAAGACACAGCCCAACTCTTTATATAGTTCCAATCTTTCCAATTCACAGCCGGTTTGTTCTTTGTCTTTTTTTATGGCAAATATGCAATTTTTACATAGTGTTTTAGACATTTGGCACAGGTCTTTCTGCTATGATTGTATATTTAAAGTTGTTCACTCTTTTGTGCACAAGCTTTAACCCTAACGATTTTATCCTTGCGCTCATATCAAATATATTGGAAATAGAATATCTTCCATCGTACAATAATGAGCTAGCCTCTTCAAGACCAAGATTTTTTCCCATCACGGCCCTAGAGATTTCGTATATATCAGAGCCGGAAATTGTTATAGAGCCACCGTACCTTATCTTTTTAACCAGCTCTTGAACAAACCGATTTCTTTCTTCTACAAAATCTAAACAACTGTCAACAAAAATTTCTTCATATGCCCCATCGTCTAAACTACCTATTTCAGAAAGGTCTACCTGTTCAAGGTCGTTTGCTTTTGGTTCAAATATGCCGGGTAGATAAATTGCAATTTTCATTTTATATCCTTGTATATACTAAACTACACGCTTCTTGAAATACGTTATTCCAAGAGTCACAGAAGCTTTCGCTGTTTTGGCCTATGACATATCCCATTTGTTCCCACTCGTCCCTTGCTTCGTCGGAAATAAATACATTGATATCTCCTTCACAGTTTCTTGCAGTGAGCCAATCTTGTGGATTAGCTTGCTTAAATTGTTCGTTTGGTATTTGGGGTTCAAATAATATAATTGGTATGTGCCAAAAGTTCGCTATATTTTTACAGAGTTGAAAAAACCCTCTATTTAAGCACAGTACAATATCAAAGTCTATGTGCTCTGGCATACTCTCTCCTTGCAGCTTCATGCAATTTTCGGGCTTCATGCAAATACTATCATTCCAGTCAACACCGTTTACACTTTCCCAAAAATAAAACTTATTTTGTGTTTCGCAAAGATTGGATACATAGGGTAGACTTTGTTCGTCGTCTAACATCATAATTATATTATAGGGCTCGTCTTCCTTCTTTGTTGCTGCCCTTATTATTGTTCTCATTGCAGTCATGAAAGAACTCCCTTGATTTTTTCTGCCACACTTTCGTATGAATATTCTTTTGCTTTTTCAATTCCATCTTGAGACTTTTTTGAGTAGCCTTCTTTATCTTCGTAGGCCTCTCTCATACATCTCTTGAGGTCTTCAATGTCTACCTGTTGCCACTTTTCTCTGGCCGTATATATATCACTCAAAGGAGCCTCTTTTGTCATGGTTGGAATTGGATAACTCTTTGTAACCCAACCGGTATCTTTTATAAAGTCCTCCATCCCAGTATTTTTTGGGGAGATGACAGGGTTGCCCATGGCCATAGCATCAAAGGCTGGTATACACCAAGATTCTCCGTGGGATGGCATTACAAAACAATCACAGGCTGCATGCAGAGACATTAATTGCTTTTCAGGTAGGTAGCTGGTTATCAAAATATCTGACTTATAATCTCCAACCTCTGGGTACATTCTCAGCCTAGACTTCACGCTCATTATTTTTTGCGACACTTCGTCTGAAAGCTGGTCTGGGTTTAGTCCGGTTTTGTTTGTTTTGATAACTAACTTTACATTTTCATTAAACTCAAACTCAGAGTGAAATGCTGTTATGAGAGAGACCAAATTTTTTCTCTGTATGTATTCCCCGACAAAATAAAAAACAAAATCTTCTTCTTGCACCGATGGAATTTTAAAAGGCTCGTGTTTTTCTGAAAATCTTTTTGTGTCTGCTGGGATTGGTACAACCTTGATTTTTTCTTCTTTTACTCCGCTAACGACAAGACTATTTTTGTTAGCTTGACTCGGAACCCATATCTCATCCATCAAATTAGCCCTACTTGGCCACGATGTATATTCTAAATGAGATGTTTCGATATGACACAGCAGTATATTTTTATAATTACCGTTATAATCAGAGAAGTGAGGAAGACAATTTTGAACAATCACATCATAGTCTCTCAGGTCATTAAATTCATATTCAAGCAAATCTTCATCAAGCTCACAATAAGAACTTCCTAGATATATAGGTCTTATTGCTAATTCCCCAACGTGGGAAAGAGCCTTTATGTAATGCTTTGCGGCCTCCCCCCAGCCATCTGCCTGTCTATACGGTCCTACGAACAATATATTCACATTGATTTCCTTGCGTGTGCGTATTGAATAAAATCTGGTGCTCCATAACTTACCATTCCACATCTAACCTTTTCGCACTCGTTTATATTTTTAGCCATAACATCCATAATTTTAATAGCGTTTTCTCTTTTGAAAGGACCCCACCCTTTACCTGTGAATCTTGCGCCGTAATTTAGGTCTCTTATCATTTCGGCTTTTTGATATGCTTTTATTCTATTATCTAAGATTTGATTTGAGGCAATCTCTACAAAATCTTTGTGGCTGACAATATCTTCAGGCATGTTCGTGTTTTGAGCCACCATCCTTGGGGGAGAATCCCATCGTCCTTGAAGACCTTGCAACTCAATAGAATCGAAATAATCTTCCCATTTTTTTGCTGTGTGGTCCCAAGTGTAATTTTTTACGACGCCTTCTCTTGCTCTAAACCCTTTTCTTTGTCTAATTGGTTCAGGAGAAGAGAAAAAGGAAAGCAGGCTTTTACATAGGTCATCGTTATCTGGCATCGCCCTGTAAGCACCAGTCTCTAGTTCTCTAAATAATCTCTTGACTTTTATAGGTTGTCCATTTAAGTTTCTTACAACGTCTTCCATTGCGCTATAATCTACGGACATAACTGGAACACCACATGATGCAGCTTCTACCTGTGGCATACCAAAGCCTTCACAAATGCTGTACTGCACATATACATCAAACAGGCACATTATATTTCTAAGCTGATTTTCTGAAATTCCATGAACTACACTTGGGAATACAGCGGTATGTTGTTTTGTAAAGGGAGAAATCATGCTTGCTCCCTGAAAAAAGGACGGGAAGCATTGGCCGGTGCCTTTGCATAGATATGTAAATATAACCTTGTTTCCCAGCCCAAACTCTTTTAGCAGTACAGGTATGTCCCAGCCAACATCAGGGTAACTTGTGTGCAGGTACAAAAATGTTTTTTGAGCCAGTTCCGTCTTTCCGTTTTTTTCACACTCATCTAAAAATTGTCTAAAGGCCTGAAACAAATCGGGAAAGAGCTTTCTTTTTTGGTTTCTCATTACAGTCCCAATAATTTTAATATCGGGCATCAGACCAGCTTCTTCTTTGTGTGCCGACTTATTTGGTACTGGCTTGAAAGTGTCTATATCAACGCCGGGAGAAGCAGCTCCTATTGGAGATATAACACCACCGCTCTCTTTCTTTAAGACCTTCCCACTCCAATCAGTATATGTAAAGACTCCGTCTGCACTAGAGAACACATCAACCCAATCTGGCTTCTGCGGCGCGGAATCTACAGTTGGCATAATTGCCCAATGGTAATAGTCCCTGAGAGGGGAATATGATTGATATCCTAGCATCCAAAAATCTCTGATATCAAAAACAACATCAGGTTTAAAATCTAAAACAACTCTTTCAAATCTCCATTCTCCGAATTGGTTGCAACCGCCTTTATTGTATTCTTCCATTCTAGGGTCTCCCTCGCTGGGAGCGTTAGCATAATAACCCCATGGAATACTCCTGTCTCTTGGGTCGTTTACTCTACCGTAAGTAGCAAACTCAGCTAATTCATACTTGTCAGTTGCATGAAGCCTAGACATTACTTCTTTTCCATACTTTCCATATCCGCTAAACAGAAAAGAAGCTTCATTGCAGAGAAGTATTTTTAACTTATTCTTGGTTGGCATCTTGAACCTTTTTTATAGCTGATTTAAACGCTTCGTTTGCCCATCCTCTTGAATGACCAAAATGACTTCCTATCTCCTGCATAGTATAACCACAGATGCGAAGCCTTAAAACCTTTTTTTCTTTTACTGTTAGGCTACTTGGCTCTAGTTCACTGAAGACAGTTTCGTATTTTTTATCTTCAGCCATCATAGGAGAGGAGTATGGGAGGTCAGTAAAATTTATGAGATTTAAACCGCTTTCCTTTAGTCGGTGAGTCTTGGGCATATTTCTGATTATCTCCCAGCGTATATAATACCAGGCTATAGTAGACAGAGCGCCCCTTTTCGGATTATGCTTTTGTATCGCTTTCCATAAACCAATACGACCTGATTGTACATAGTCGTCAAGCTCTAAAGTATTTTTTGGTTTAAAAGAACGGGCGAGAGAAACAACTAATCCCATGTTTTCTAAGATTAACTGCTCCTCTCTGTCCCGTATTTTAGAATCTGGTGTCATAGGGTCCTTTAGAATGGCACAGATTCTTCATCTGCAGTAGAAGACGAAACGCTTTTGTCTTGCGATTCATTCAAGCCTTCGCCTTCATCTTGAGATGGTTTCTTTCCGCGAGGAGGAAATTCAAAACTGCTAACCCGAACCTTGTCTCGGGAGCGTTTATTACCTTCCTTATCTTCCCATCTTTCGTTCTTAAGAGAACCATTAATAATTATCTGGTCGCCTTTACTAAACCACTTAGCAATTGTATCTGCGCCACTGTCCCAAGCTTCGCAGTTAACAAAAGTTGTTTCTTCATCTGAAGTCCCATCCTTCTTCCTGAACCTTCTAGATGAAGCTAAAACAAAGTTTACAACCTTTGTTGTCCTATCTCCTGTAGAGATTTCTTTTAATTCAGGGTCTCTTGTGAATGCCCCGCTAAGATGTACAATATTCATTCTAAGTTCTCCGTAAAAAAAACAATCTTATATAAGAATATACTCATACTAAAAATTTTGTCAAGGCAATTATTATATTTGCCAAGCTTTTTGCATTATAAAACTCTCCTTCTTTTTATCTAAAGTACCACTTAACATCAATGTATTGCCCTCTATTAACAAATCCTTATACGCCCTCCAGTTTTCTGGAAATATAACGCAGTCTAAAGCACATGTACTATCGCTTACGCTCATAAAGGCCATCTCTTCGCCTCTGCTTGGCCCATTCTTAACCTGAACCTGTCTTATGGAATCTAACTGGACCGCAACCAATGGAACCTCTCCGGCGTTCCTATTTACAATATCTCGGCAGGTAGCATTGGCAGAGCTTGTATCACAAGCGTCTATCCTAGTGCATGTAACAGGTATTCCCAATAAAAACTCTTCTTTGCTAGCGACCCATTCTGGTCCGTCTTCCAGCTCGTAAGGAGGGCTCTCCAGAGATTGTGCTATGCTTTTCACCACTTCGAGTCTTTTTTTGTTTGCAATAGCCCCGCTTCTTCCAGCCGGTTGCTCTAGCATTAAATTCATCATATCTATTACATCCATGTGCTTCCTGTCTTCATTTTCTAATAAAAAATTTCGAACCCATTCTATTTCTTTATTAGTAAAACTAGAAACTATATCATATTCGTATAGCATCTTAGTCCTATTTGAATTTATAAAAGACATAGCGCCGACAGATATCATAGCTTTCATAGCTGCGCTGTTTACTCTTGTGCAGAAGAATGCTAAAGACTCTAGCCAAGACCAGACCTCTAACTCTTTTTTTAGCATTAGAGATACTTCTTTTATCTCTTTTTCTATCTTTTTGATTACAGCAGTGCCCACTCCTTTTATGTCAGAAATTCCAAAATAGATATTGTCATCACTAAGCTTAAAGTTAGAATTTAATTTACGTAAGTCAGGGGGGTATACATCTATGTTCATTAGTCTGGCATTGTTTACTAATTCATTTATTTCCTCATGGGGCTTTTGCTTTTCTTTGGAAAAATATAAATAAGAAGTAAAAAACTCTTTACTAAAATGTGCTTTTGAATACGCTGACAAATATGCGTTGATAGCATAGCTTACCGCGTGGGATTTGTTAAAGGAATATCTTTGTGACTTTTCAATCCAGCTAAAGATTTCTTCGGCTTGTTCAGTATTAATAATACCAGATTTTTTTGCTCCTTTTAAAAACATCTTTTTAACTTTAGACATTTCTCCGGTCTTCTTTTTTCCGATTGCCTTACGAAGAATATCGGCTTCTTGAAGATTGAAATTTGCTATCTTTTGAGCTATCTGCATGCTCTGCTCTTGAAATACTAAGATGCCGTATGTTTCCTTTAGTATTTCTTGTAGAGAAGGATGAAAATAATCTACAGACTCTTTTCCGTGCTTGCGGTCTATATAATGATTAGTAAGACTCTTACCTTCTACCATAGCTTCCATACAGCCTGGTCTCATGATAGAAACTAAAGCGGCTAGCTCGTCTATATTTTTCGGTTTAGTTCTCTTTGAAAGACTTTGACCCAATCTGCTTTCTAATTGAAAACAACCTTTTGTGTTCCCGTCACCTATCAGTTCCCATGTCTTTGCACAATTCAAAGGAAGTGATTCTATATCAGGATTAAAGGAGGTTCCTTCTCCATTTAAAGGAAACCTACAGCCGCAAGAGAATTCCAAATGGGACATTATTCTACCCCTTCAAACGAATTTTTGAACCTAACTGTCTTGGCCGTTCTACGATGCAGACGTAAAAACCTACAAAGTAAATTAGCAGCATCTTTAACATCCTTAAGAGCATCGTGGGCATTCGCGGTGCTGATTCCAAAATATTCTCTCATGTTGTCCATGCTATAACTAGTAACCTCTGTCGAATTTTCAAACCAAGGAAACATCCAGTGCATCAGGTCTACCTTGTCTCTTGGATGAAATATTTCTTTGGACTTGCAGTGTTTTGCGCACAGTCGCTTAACTATTGGTAGGTCAAAGCTATGTATATTGTACCCACATGCTATGGGGGCGGAAAACTTTGTCTTTCTCTGACCCTGTTTGTGAAATTTATTTAAGAATTCTAGAAAGTTTCCCCAAACGATTTTTTGAGGAGGAGCCTCTTTCCAAAGGTCTAATATTTCTTCTACAGTGCATCCCCTGATATTGGAGTGCCATTCTATAGTTGCCCTATTCTTATCAAAATAATCTTCATCATCAATTCCTTCTGGCCTCATGAAGGAGTTAAATTCTGCCTTCTTAACTAGCTCTAGCTTTCTAGGGTCTACAATAACAGCAGCCAGTTGTACTGGGTTCAAAGTTTTTACGTCTCTGCCATCTGTTTCAAAATCGAATACGCAAATTTTATTTTTATTCATTTTATTCTATTAGTCCTTACAAAAGTAGTTCTCTTGCTTAAGTCTTTCAATTTTTTTGCACCAACGTAGGCACACGCACTTCTAATACCACCAAGAACTTGATGTATTGTGTTTGACACGGGACCTTTGTACGGAACCTTTTTGACCTCTCCTTCTGATGTCCTATAGTCTGCAACTCCGCCATTGTGTTTATTCATGGCCTCAGAGCTTGACATACCATAGAACTTTAAGCACTTCTTTTCTTGCCCCTTTACTTTTCCAGATATAAATATCTTTTCTTCTTTAACTCCCCATTCTATATCTGTTTCATACTCCCACTCTCCGTCGCATTCATCTGTTCCTGCCAGCATCCCTCCAAGCATTACAAAATCGGCACCTCCCCCAAAAGCTTTTACTACATCAGAGGGGGTTTCACATCCGCCATCAGCGCATATATGTGCGCCCAACCCATGCGCTGCATCAGCACATTCAATGATAGCAGAAAGCTGTGGATATCCAACACCGGCGACTAGTCTAGTTGTACAAACACTACCCGGCCCAATACCAATCTTAACAATGTCTACACCGCCCTGTAAGACCAGCTCTTGAACCATTTCGGGAGTACAAACATTTCCAGCCATTAAAACTGATTTAGGAAACTGGCTTCTAATTTCAGCGACTCTGTCCACAAAGTAGTCCGTATAACCATTCGCCACATCTATGCAAATGCTATTGACAGGAACTCTATTTGACACTTCATTTAATTTGGCCCTATCTTTTTTACCAGTTCCTAGCGTATAGAAGGTCAGGTCTGACATTAGAGAATTCGATTTTATAAAATCACAAATAGAATCTATCTCGTAATGTTTATGTAGGCATGTTGGCATCATGTGTCGATAGAGAGCCTTTGCCATCGCAAAAGTTCCTGTGGTGTCCATGTTCGCCGCGAAAACCGGGATTCCCTCCCATCCCTGCTCTGACCCCCTAAATTTAAAAAATCGCCGTAGGTCAACCTCTTTTCTACTAGCTGCGGCAGACCTCTGCGGTCGTATTAAAACGTCTTTGAAGTCAAGTTTTGTATCGTTTAATATTTGCATCTAATTGTTGCCACACCCCATATTTCTTATCAGACTTAATAATCGCAACCTTAAAGCGTTTCGTTGTATCTTTAATTTATCAATTTCGTTACATAGCAAGTTATGATTCATGTCATGTGCGAACTGTTCAAATTCTTTATTATTAGATAATATCAGTTCGTTATTTATATGTCTAAGTCTTTTGATTTCAAGATGTGCAGAGTATATGGCATCTGCGATAAGGTCTGCTCCCTCTAAAGAAGGGTCACAAAAATCTTTGAGCCAAATCTTGACTCCTCTCTCTAATGTGTCGTAATTAAATTCCATGTGTTTTTGCTAGCTTAATACATTCTAGGGCAACGCCCATCTTATCTCTGCCCGTTTGCATGAGATAGGAAGGATGATAACACGGAACAACCAACGATTCTAGATATTCCACTTGATGTGCTTTGTTTATATAGTCTGCTAACTTAAAAGTTTTTTTTAATTTTAATAATAGTCCAGTTGGGGTTTTTCCTAATGTTAAGATTACTCTTGGGTTTACTACTTTCATTTCTTCCCAGAGCCACCTTTTGCATGTCTCAATCTCCTCAGTGCTGGGAGCACGATTTTTTTTACCCTGAACAGGACGACACTTAACAACATTTGTTATGTAAGTATTATCTCTACTCACGCCAGAGTCGTCAAGCATTTTTGTAAGCAGGTCTCCGCATCTTCCAATGAACGGCTCTGCTAGCATGTCTTCATCTGCTCCAGGCGCTTCTCCGATAATCATTAAACTGGAAGAACGAGGACCTTTTCCAACTACCACATTCGTTCTTGTTTCGCATAGGCCGCACATAGTACAGTTAATATCAGTCATTTTTGAAAGTACCCCTTGTTTCCTAAGCATTCATTTGCTTCGCCAATCCTTTTTAGTGCCAAAGAATATGCTGCTGACCTCATTGAAATTCCATGTTCTATTCCTATCTCAAAGACTCTTTGCGTGGCGTTCCTTATCTTATTTCTTAAACGAAGATTTACCTCGTCCTCTTCCCATTCTTGAGCCTGTCTGTTTTGAAGCCATTCAAAATAAGAAACTATAACACCCCCAGAATTTGCCAGTATATCTGGAACAACAAATATATTTTTGTTTTCTAAAATTGAATCTGCTTCATAGCTTGTCGGACTATTTGCTAGCTCAAGAACAATCTTAGCTTTTATTTTATTTGCGTTGTCTTCTGTTATTACATTTTCTATCGCTGCTGGAACAAGTATTTCTACTGGAAGTTCTAGTAATTCTTCGTTCGTTATTTTTTTACCTTTAATATTGTTCGGGTCAATGCCTTCTGGATTATATATTCCTCCTGAAACATCAGAAACAGCAACAATCTTAAGACCTTCCTGCTGGCACTTAGTAGCAAAGTGATAACCAACATTTCCGAGTCCTTGGATTGCTATAGAGACATGTCTGTTAGATTGAAGCTTGTCTAATATATAGTCTAACACATAATAACCACCGTATCCAGTAGCAGTTGTTCTGCCTTCTATACCCCCCAAAGGAACTGGCTTTCCTGTGATTATACCCTTGGGGTTTCCTCTCTTGATTCTTTTGTATTCAGAATACATCCACCCCATTACTATCTCGTTCGTTCCCATGTCAGGGGCCGGTATGTCTATATCTGGTCCTATAAAGTCACAGAACGCAGCGACGTAGGCTTTGCTTAATCTTTCTAGCTCTCTGTGAGATAGCCCTTTAGGGTCGATAGACACGCCACCCTTGGCCCCTCCAAAGGGAACCTTGGCCACAGCACACTTAAATGTCATTAAAAAAGCAAGCGTTTCTGCGTGCTCTCTATCTACTGTAGGATGATATCTTATTCCGCCCTTCGTTGGTCCTAATGTGTCGTCATACTGACAACGATAAGCTCGATAAGTTTTTAAGGTGCCATCATCATGGCGCATTGGTATCGTTGCCTCCAGCATTTTCTGAGGATACTGGAGCCTTTCCCAGCTTTCTGGGTCTATGTTGGCATATGGCAGAGCGAGTTCTAAATATTTTTTTACTGAACGTAACAACATCAAACATCGCCTTTTTGAAGTATGCTCTTGACACCCATGATTTTGTCTAGCATCGCAACACCCAAAACGTCGAACTTAATCATTCCTATGTCTTCCATATCTTGCATTTCTAATCCACCAATTAGGTTTTTGGTTTTGGTGTCCAGTACCATTGGGCAAATCTCATGGAGTGGGTATGGAGAAATAACAACCCCAGCCGCATGTTTACTCTGAGCCCTCTTGGTTCCTTCCAGCTTTATTGCCTGTTCAAATCTTTTGGCGAGTCTTCCTTGTAAATTTCCTTGTTCGTCAATATAACACCATTCACGAAGTTGGTCTGCTTTGTTCTCTAAGGCCCATTTTATAACAGAAGATTCTCCTGTTTCTTCCAGCATTTCTTGCAGCTCATCTGCGATTGCTGCTTTGTCTGGTATGTGCTTAGTTATTAGGTTCATCTCCTCAAAAGATATACCTCCGTATGCTCGCAAGACATCCTTGATAGCCCCTCGTCCCATCATGGTTTGAAAGGTAAGCATCTGCCCAACTTTATCTAAACCATATTTGCTTTTTATGTAATCAATTATTTCGTCTCTTTTTGAAACAGGAACGTCCATGTCTATATCTGGCATTGAAACCCTGCCCTCAGTATTTCTTCCAGCGTTATAGAATCTTTCAAAGATAAGACCATATTTAATTGGGTCGATTGAAGTTATACCTAATAAATATGACACTAGACATCCCGCCGCCGAGCCTCTACCAGGTCCTGGCAGCCAGCCATTATCTCTAACATAATCAATTATATCTGCAACGATTAAAAAGTAGCTGGAAAGACCTGCTCCCTGTAAAACTTCTAGTTCATGCTTAACTCTTTCAGCATATTCAGAAAGCTTATCTTCTTCAATCTGTTCCGCAATTTTATTTTTCCAACCTTCTCTACATAAATTTCGAAGGTATTCATCGGGACCTTGTTCGCAGGAGAAAGGAGGCAAGATTGGTTCGTGTAAGATATTATACTCTTCACACATATCTGCTATTTTTATAGTGTTCTCTAGCTCTTCCTTTGTGTGAATTTCATGCATCTCTTCATAAGAGGGGACATGGTATTTATTTGAACGAAAGAATCCAGAGAGTGGAACCTTTTCATTCTTTGCCATCTTTTGCTTGATGGCCGGTATTGTAGTTTCTAACATATTGCATAGTAATATTCTCTGGTCGTCTGCGTTCTCCATAGCTGGATAGTGGGCATCCGGAGTAGCAACGCAAGGAATACCTGTTTTCTTAGAGATATACCTCAAGCCTTCTGCTAATATCTGCTGAGCTGGCAATATGTCTTTGTCTATAAGCTGAATCTCAATATAGAAATTGCCTTTTCCAAATATTTCTTGATGCTTAAGAGCTAGCTGACTAGCATGCTCTACCCAGTCTGGTCTAATAAGCGTTTTAACCTGTTCATAAGATAGTCCACCTATTTCTTTTACTGCCCCATCTACAAATATCGCTTCCGCTAAGTCTGAACCGAGATGGCCGCTAAATGATACCAAGTTTCCATCACAAAACTCCGATAGCTGTTCTAAGCTTAATCTTGGTTTACGGTAGAAAAATTCAGGCTTGTTTGATTCAGATGTAATTCTTATAAGCTGTTTCCATCCGATAAGATTTTTAGCTAAGACGACTAAATGGTTTAGCTTTGAATTTTCTTTTGTTCTTTCTTTGGCATCGTCTTTACATATATATAGCTCACAACCTAAAATTGGCTTGAGGTTATTTTTTTTCATTTCTTTGGTAAAGGCAACACTACCAGAAATGTTTCCATGGTCTGTTAAGGCACAGCCTGATAGCCCAAGGTGCTTTACTCTATTAGCAAGTTGAGAGGGACTGCTTAACCCATCCAATAAACTATAATGACTGTGACAATGCAAGGGGAAATACATATTAATCTTCTCTAAATCTAGCGAACCAACCTGAAACAGACCTTTGGTCTTTACGATTTACCGCTTCAACCACGTATATGATATCTCTTAGGGCCTCAATGTACATATCTATCATCTTTATGTAAGACGATTTGTCTATATATTTCGTAGGCTCCTTGATAACATCAGCTCTCACCTTTTTTATTTGCTGAAGTCTTTCTTTTATCTTGGACCTCATTCTATGCTTCCTGGCGCTTGATATTTTGCAACATCATGGTTAGGTGCGGTGTACTCTTCCACCACCTTTTCCATTCCTTTGCTCTCTATTTCGTATCTGGCTTGTTCACACTTGCTCATTACTTGACCATAGGGAGTTACTTTTCCATGTCTTGTCTCTAACATTGGATGTATACTTGTGTCCTCAAAGGTCGTCATACCTTGGTGACAAATTTTGGAACATTTCCAAGACCTTTTAAGCCTAGGTATTCTGGTGCTTTTAATTTCCTCAAATTTCTTTTTTATCATTGCCTTGGTTTCTGGCATATCTTTCTTAGTAAAACACATAGAAAATGGACCGCCATCATTTATAAAATAAATAGTCACCATTATTTGTTCTGCTTCTGGATAGAGCTGAGATGCAGCATAATGATAAATTCTCAACTGAGGGTCCTTGGTGAGCTTGGCAAAAGTTTTTTCTTCTCCCGTCGCCCAGTCAAGCCTGCGTCCAGTTTTCCAGTCCACTATTTCGTAAAACCCATCGTCTACCTTGGTTATAAGGTCTATGGTTCCCTTCATGGATAGAGTACCACGGATTTTTTCTCCGCTCAAGTTATATTCGTACTTGGCCCAAGGTTCGTCAATTTCAAAATCGAAGTGAGGCTCTGCTTCTACAATATCTCTTTTCCTAGGGTCAAACATTCCATCGTTAAATTTTACAGCTTTCCATGTCCAGTTTATGCAGTCTTTTAGGTCTCTGGGTTTCCAGTCGTGGTAGCTAAACGCCGTAGAATAATATGTATATATTCGTTCCGTAATTTCATTCAAATCATAATGACTGGACGACACCTCTCCAAGTATATCATCTGTGTAGAAACTAAGACCATCTTGCTCGGCCTTTTTTGCGAGGGCTATGACCTCAAGCGCCTTGTGGACTATGGTTCCCTTGTCTGCCTTTATCCCACCCTTCCCTCTCCACCCAAGCACATATTCCATAAAATATTGTTGAGGACACATCGAGTGGCAATTGAAGCTTGAAGAACGAAAATATGTGATTATAATGATTAGGTTCCTTCTGATATATTAAGAGCCAGCCAACCCCAGCTCTTTAGTGTTTTGTACAACATCTTGTTCTGGTCTTGTATCTCTATGTTTTTGTTGTCTAAAATCAAGTCAAATTTATCCCAATCAAAATTGTCTTTATCTAGCGCTGTCTCACTCTCATGAACATCGGGGCTTTCGTCGTTTCTTGTTAGTCTAATAGTTTTGCCCCCAGCCTTTTTTATACCGTCTACTTCATTTGGAAATCTGCAATCACAAATTATAGCTAGTTCAGGACTTTCTTCTTTAATCTTTCTTATCGTAGCATCGACCCATACATTTGGATATATACTACGGAAAAAATCTGTGCCGACGAACTGCATGACTTCTCTCGCAGTTGCCTTCTTTCCTGTCTCTGGAGAAACGATATCGGTCATCGTGTTTTTATTTTCGTCTGTTCCATAGCATTGTTCATAGGACAATCCGAGAACATCCATGCATACGCCTTTTTTGAGAAGGTCAGCAAAAGAGTATAGCTTGACAAATGGATTTAGATGTTCCTCCAAAAATCTTTTCATCGCCTCGCCTTTATTCATCACATCAAAGATTCCTTGGTTGTTTTCAGAATCTCCAAATATATCCGCAACCCAAAGTTGACCATTGTTATTAATCTTAAAATTCGATGCTATCCCTAGGCTTAACATCTCCCATCCTATGATGAGATTTGCGCATGTATTTTTGCCGCTTTGCTTTCTTCCAGAAAATCCTAAAATGTTCATTCTTGGTCTTCCTATAGATTCTTAATATTCTCTATTATTGGCTTGATATCAGATGTTATTGCATCCCTATCCATATCTCCAATGTCATTGAAATCAGAATGCTTTGGCAGATATATCCTATATGTCTTACTGCATTGGTGAAAAATGCTTTCAGCTCCCATCTTTCCTGCTTCGTCATTGTCTGTTAATACAACTAAGGACATGGTTCCTAATATATCCAACAAGTCTTTTTGAGACTCACTCAAATATGTACCAAACATCGCTACCGAATTATGTATTCCATTTTCTTCTAACTTCCATACATCTCCAGGTCCCTCTACTAGTATAGCTGTGCCGCTTTCTTTTATATAATCCTTTGCCTTCCAGTAATTATACAGGTAGCTATCGGCGTCGAAACCTTTGCTATGAAGCCACTTCGGAGACTGCTCGTCCGACGTAGACCTTGCTGTACAGCCAACCATATATTTGTGGTCTTGGTCATATATTGGAACAACGACCCTGTTATACATAGGGGCTCCTGTCCTCGTGCAAAGCCCAACATCGTACTCTTTTAATATAGACGAAGAATATCCTCTGTCAATATAATACTTAGAAGGTATTTGTAATGAGCCTACAACCTGCTCTCTCTTTACAAAACGACCCTTGCTATCTTTCTTATTGCCAGAAAAGACACTGTTTATTTTTGATTCAAACCTTCTCTTTTCTATAGATTGATAGTCTGTATTTATGTCGCTATAATCTTTTTTTATGAACGAAAGAAGGTATTTTATGGTGTCCGGAAAAGTTATGTGCTTGTCTCCAGTCTCAGCCCATTCGTACCTGTTGTGAGACAAGACCCCTCTAACAAAGCCAATAAGAGTTGGCTTGAAAAACTTTTCACAGTGATGCGTATTACACACCCAATGTCCTGCTCTAGTATGGCCGGTTAGATATAAATTTAAAGCTGTTGGATTGTCTCCTCCATGAACAGGACAAGAACCATCCATTCTTCTGTGGCCCGATTCGTACTCTACTCCGAGCAAATCCAGAAGCTCCTCAATGTTTTCCAACGCAGAAGCTTCTATCTCTGCTAATTTCCACGGGTCAAACTTTTCAACTAAACGGGATTTCTTCTTCATCATATTCAACTATAAAGCCCTCTTCGGCTTGGGTATTATTTTCACGAATTTCTGAGGCCGTTTTTCCTTCTTCTATTTTCCCACACCAACCCTTCATTTCCATATTGATATAATCGCCATCGTCGATACCTCCTCCATGTCTGGCTACCAAGGGAACAAGCTTTCTATTGCCATTGTCTATTCCATCTTCCGCAATCTCTTCATCTGACTTAGTTTTAAAAATACTAAAATTACTGCAGAGCCAGATAATTCTGTCTGAGCCACTTGCGGTGTCTGTGGATTCCCTTGTTATACCATCTCTATTAAGCTGGATGAAGGCAAGAACTGGAACCTTGTACCTCAATGCAAAATTATGGAGACCTGTCATCATAAAGCCTAGTACTTGAAATTCTGCCATTTGATTGGAAATAGAATCGGATGACATCAATTTAACGTAATCATAAATCAAAACGCAGTCTTTCGCCGTTCCATCGGAATTTAATCCGACTTCTTTGGCCAACCATCTCCTCATGACAGACAATTGTTCTTCAAAAGGCATGCCACCAATGGAGTGGTGGTAATAGGGGATGCTATCTAATTTTTCTGCTGCTTTATATATCTTGTCTCTTTTGTCAGGGGTTTTTGAAAACCTGCCTGTCTCTATATCGTCAATAGATACTTCGCTTAGCATAGCAAGCGTGCGATGTCTATGGTCCTCTAAAACCATTTCTGTATCTAAATTTAAAACTGGTATGGCGGCTTCGGAGGATATATGTAATCCTATATTATCTGCAAGTAAGGTTTTGCCGGTTTTTGGTCTAGCACCTATTACATTTACAGTGCCTCTTCTCAGACCTCCTCCTATGCAGCTATCATAAACAGGATAGCCTGTAGAAACTCCCATTTGTTCGCACGGGTTTTCTTCAAGGAACTTGATATATTCTTCAATATTATTACCAATAACAACAGGAGCATCTCCGTTGTCATTCAACAAGGAGCTAAAATCGAAGATGGCGTCTTCTGCTATTCCGAGTATACTAGATAAGTTTTCATCCCCATTAAGTGTTTTGATTTTACCTTGAGCTTCTGAAAGCTGTCTGTTTAAAAGACGCGCAATCTCTAGCTTTCTGATTTTTGCAGCAAACTTTCTAACGTTTTCTAGATTAACGGGAAACTTGGTTATTGCATCTAGGTGTTTGACCTCTTCTCTTTTATCAAATATATGGCTCAAACCAAGCTCAGAAGCCGCAGAAAATATGCTTGGTATATCTACCGAGTCACTTTTACTGTCTTCTAAAACATGCTTTAAGCATTTAAAGATTACAGCATTAGAATCTACAGTGAATGTATTTTCATTTACTATGTCTGCGACATCGAAATATGCGTTGTTTCCATAGTTGAACACGCCAGACAAAACAGCTCTTTCTGCTGCTGGGTCTGTTAGAATCATCTCTGACATTATTTTTTCATTCCCCTGACTTGACAAGCATTGCAAGTATATCTGTCAATTTCTTGGGGGACTAGCAAAGAAGCAATCTCTTGTTGCTTGCCGCACCCTCGACATTCGACAGAAACCAAATTTGACCTTGTATTTCTTTCTGAAGGAGGCCTAATAGATAATTTTTTATCAATCTCACTGTCTTTTTTATGATGGTTTCTTTCTGGCATTTCATTAAACAGATTATCCCTACCCTCTATTTTTTTGAAGGGCTCTGTTTTTGGAGAACCTGTTTGCCTTTCTATCTTATGTAGGAACCCATCCTCTTCCTTCTTTTGTACTTTGCTTTTATTTTCAGGGTTCTCCTGAGTATTTTTATTTCCAGAATTCTTTCTGGCCAATTTTTGTATCATCTTGCTGACCTTGTAAAGTTCTTCGTCGCTTAGCCCGGCCAGTGCATCTTTTGTTTTTTTATCAAACATTATTTACTCTTTTAGCCCTTTGTATCGCTAAGAAAATATCGGAGCGATTATTTATACTCGAAGAAAGAAATACCATCCTGTCAGAACGTTGCTTAGCATACACTTTAATTCTTTTTAGTTTTGAGGCGTGGCTATTATTTTTTACCGCCTGTTCAAGTCGCTCGGCATATGAATAGCCTTTGTAATTCTGAACATCATTAGCAATAAGACTTTTAATTGTATCTTCAGCCCAGTTGACACGGGCTATTTCTCTATTGTAGGCTCTTTGTACATGAAATGATAGTTCATTTAGTATGAGGGCTGCGGAAGCGCAGTCTTGAGGGCTTAGCTTTTCTATCTGCCCTCTGGTCATATGCATATATTCAGTGGCCTCTATATTTCTGTATTCGTTCAGAAAAGTGGGGAGGCCCACAGAATTTTCATACTCATCAAGAATCTTGTCCCACTTCTTAAGCTCTTCTTTAGCTGGGTTTGGGAGCTTAGGAATCTTGGATTCTTCTTTTCCACTCATCTATTTCTTCATTATATGGAAGTTCAATTATTGTAATACCGTTTTGTTCACACCATTCAATTTTCTCAGAGTCTCTTTTTTTTGACTTTGCGAATCCGAGGACGGAGCCATGATAGAAAGGAATAAATTTATAATGCTGTTCCCCGTGAACCTCTAAGCATAAATTATGCAGCGGAAGAAAAAAGTCAAGGTATAGAACCTGACCTTTCCGTACTGGAATTGATATTTCTTCTAGTATCTGGCAAGTTGGAAAGATTTCCTTAAGTAGTGACCTAGCCTTTAGGTGATATTCTGAGCGACCCCTAGCGGCATTGTTCTTGGGTATGTGACCAGTAATTTTCCAGTCATGATACTGATTATCTAGGTCAACTATCCGCATATGCCCAGAAAGCCTTTTATACTATCTTCTAATAATTCTCTAAGTTTAGGATTTTCCTCTAAGGCAATCCTGCATTTCTCAACTCCTTGGAACTTAGGTTTTTCTTCATCTTCTACAAAAGAAAGGGTCATCCAAGAACCAGCCTTTTGAATAATACCTAGGTCAGTACCAAGAACAATAAGCTCTGTAAGCTCATCTATGCCTGCTCCATATCTTAGATAGCTTTCAATCCTACCTCCGGGTGGGCCTAGTGCAGACGTAATAACTTGCCATTCTATAGTTTGTCCTATCTGTGTTCCAGAAACCTCCCACGGGGAGAATCTTCTAGCACGTAGCTTAACATCCACTTGGTATGCTACCGCTTGTCCAGATTTTTCTTTAAACTCTGCTCCGTATCCAGTAGGATTGCCCATTAAGTGAGTAATGCCTATGACCACATTTTTATTAACAGGAACTACATTTGCGACCTTTCTACAAAACTTAGCCAACAGCTTAGCTCCATCGGCCCTCTGCATCTTGTCCATTCCAGATGTAATCTCTGCTTCTGTGCATAAGGCAGAATAAGAATCTAATATAACCACTGAACCAGTTACATTATTTATTGTTTTTTCTGCTATAGAAAGGTAGTCTTCTGCGGATAAAATCTTTCCTGGCTCAGAACCTATAACATGAAACCTATCTAAGTCTAAGCCGGGTATTCCCTCTAGGTCTCTCTTCTTCAGTCTGCCTTCTATATTGAAAAAATATACATCACGACCTTCCTTACAAAGCTCACCGTTGTATTTGGGGTCTTGGCACCTTGCGGCAAAATGCAGAGACAGTGTTGTCTTACCACACTTGGGTTGTCCTGTTAAGACTACAAAGCTACCTTCGGGTATCCCACCTCCTAGAACAACATCTAAAGCAGGTGATACTGGAATGGTAAGAAGCTCTGAATCAACTACAGAAGAGCCTGAGCGAATAACTCCTTCTCCAAATTCTTTTAAAATGTCTTTTTCTATGCTCATCATGTGTCTAGTTCACTAAGCCTTCCTAGTATATTGTCTTCGACGCGATATTGCCTAGGCTTGGCGTTCACGTCTTTTCTAACTATGCTTATATCTTTAGGTTTACTTTTATCTAACTGTAGTCTATGCTGATGCTCTTTTATAATATCATCTAGAGTAGGGGCTCGTAGAGAGTATATATTTCGAGCCTCCTTAGACTTCACCGCTTTTATTATAGCCGCTTCATCATATAACTTGAGGAGGCCATAAGCAGCGAATAGCTGAGACTTAAATTTCTTACTCCAATGAGGAAGATTCCAAAATTGCTTTGGTAGCTCTTTTTTATTTTTTTGAGCTTGCCTCTCGCACATCAACTCAGCTAAGTATTGAGCGGCAGTAACTTTTTTATCATTGGAATACCTAGATGGGTATTTAGTCATTCTCAGAACCGTCTATTCTATAGATGGCGCCCTTAGACATCCTTGAGGGCGAACCTTCGACACCTTCGTCTCCACGAGCAGAAGCCGCTTCTGTCATTATAGACACGCCACCGCTTTTCTTCAAGACAGTTTCTTTGCTCATCAGGTCTTTAGCTCTCGGAATATCAGATTCTTTTTCAGCTTGTTTTTTTGCCTGTCTTTTTATCTTCTGCTTACTCGCCCTTTTTTTAACTTCAGCCTGATAGTTTTCTATTGTTTTTTTGGTCCTACCAAGCTCTTTAGCAATTTCCGATGAGGCATGCTTATCTTTAAGCATTCCTTCTATAATATACTTTTCGCTTTGCGTCAGCTTTCCTCTAGCCATTAGACCAATTCCCTTTCTGCATTATTAAGCCATGCTTCGTTCTTTGTTTCTAAGAACTTTAAATAATAATCAAATACCTTTTTATCTACGTCTCTGAATACCCAGTTTGGCCTTCCTGCATGCCTAAGTTGCTTCGATTCGCTGCCCTCAGAATACATTCCATTGGGATTATAAAGCTTGCCATACTTGTTTTGCTTAACATAATAAATCGCCCTGCCATTAACCCTGACGGTTTTTGCGTAAGCTGAGGAAGCGTCTTCATCTACCTCTTCTAAGAGCGTTGTATATGCGACGACATCTCTTTCGTCTTTGTCGTGAATCTCATTGTCGTTTGAAGGAGAGGGCTTGAATACTGCTTCTCCCAATTCATCGTTCGATATCCTAGCCATTTTTCTTTCCTGTTCTTATATAGTTTTTTTGCTGGGTGGGCGTCATGTCTTGTACGTTATTACTAGTTTTGTACCAAGGTTTTGCTTTAGATTTTTTAATCCTTTTTCCCTTTACGGGAAGCTCACCCTTCTTTTCTTTGTAAATATTATGTTTCTTTTTTAGCTTTTCTTTTTGCTCTTTGCCCATCTTATTAGAGTTTAGTTCTGCTAGATGGCCTATGGTTTTAGCCCCCTTGGAGACTTTGACAGAGCAGGATATATTATCTTCGCTAAGGTCCCTGATTAGCCTATGCTTTTTACACTCAGGACACTTCTTTAGCTGCTTGTATTCAGAACGTTTCTGAAACACTGTAAAAAAATAGCCGCAACCCCCTTCTTCGGGGTCGCAGCTATAAGAATATTCCGGCATTTAAAAAGAAACCTTTTCTGTAGTTTGTTCAGATTCCTCTGACTTGCGAGGACCGAGAAAAGTAAAGTTATCTGTTACGATAGAATAAGCAGTTCTATTTTGACCAGTTTCCTTGTCCTTCCATTCTCGTTGCTCCATGCGACCGGTCACTGAAATCCATCGCCCTTTGTTGACATACTCTGCAATCGTTTCAGCAGACCTACCCCAAACACTAACGTCAAAGAAATTAGTCTTATCCCTAACGTTATTGGCCAGTCTAAATTCAGCTACCTGTTTTCCAGACGGCGTCTTGGTAATCTTCGGGTCTTTTGTCAGCCTTCCAGAAACTGTCATAACATTGATATCAGACATTAATAGTCTCCTTCTTTATCATCCTTAAGTTTATCTAAAATTATTGGAATCAATGGGTTTCGGACGATGTCTTCCTTTTTTAGATACATTACGCCGAGGTTGTCCACCCCATCCAATCGTGTCAAGCATTTGGAGAACGCTCCCCTTTGTCTATAAGGAAGGTCGGACTGGGAATCGTCTCCTGTTATTACTAATTTAGACTCCATTCCCATTCTTGTCAAGAGCATTTTCAATTGTTTCATGGAAAGGTTTTGGCATTCGTCAGCCACAATAAAACAACTGTGAAAATTACGACCTCTCATGAGACCTACGGGAGCGACAACCAGCTTTCCTTGGTTTTTCCAGTTGTTTATCTGCTCATGAGAAACAAAGTAATTTAACTCATCAAAAACAGGAAGGAGATACGGGTATAATTTTTTATCGGCATCACCGGGTAAAAAACCAATTTTTTCACCAGCTTCTACTACTGGTCTAGTAATTATTATTTTTTCTACTTTACCAGAAATTAGAGCTTCAACAGCACAACCAACTGCTATGTGCGTTTTACCGCTTCCAGCAGGACCATCACAGAATGTAAGGCTGTTTGATTCTATAGACTGGATGTACTTTTTTTGATTTAGGCTTCTTGCCGATAGCTTCTTCTTAAGAAATACACCTTCATCACGACTGTCTTTTTTTTGATATTTAGGTTTTCTTCTTGCCATTTTTTGGTACACTAAAATCGACCTCGCAAGCACCGCCGCTGCATGCCCATTCCTGTTCAGCGGATGTGTTGTCTTCGGCCTCGGTTACATCGGTATAGTCTACTTTCCTGAACGTTCTTATTAAGTCCGAATATATTTTCCAATTATACACATCCTTTAGGCAGTGAGACAATTTTTTATAGTCTCCTTCGAAGTATTTTTCTGCGAACTTCCTGCATCGTTTTATGAAGTTCTTTTTTCTGTTGCCTTCTTCTGATTTGGGCTCAGTCAGGATTGCATCGCAGGCGTTCCATAAATTGTTTTTATAATTTTGAAGCCCAAGTGCTATTAAGCCTGAACACCAAATAGCAGCATCTCCATATTGCCTGACTATTTCTCTACTTGTATGAATTGTCACCATCGGTGCCTGCTGGTAATCTTTATCTCCGCTTTGCGGGATAAGAGAGATTCCACAAAAATAGTTTCTATTCTTGTAGATATAACTTGAGACCTCTTTCCATTCATCTGGCCTTACATTAATTGTATTGGAAACATTGTGGTTCAACCAAGGTTTGGTGCATCTGTCTCTATTTTTACCAGCAATAACCCAGTTCTGCTGTGTGCTTTTTACAATTTTGAGTAGCTCAAGAGCAGGTAGTTGGTTTTTTGTTTTTGCCCCATCGGGGACTTCAATTGGAAAAGTTATTACGTCATCGGTATTATTTGCCGACCAAACAGATTTTTCGCAAGCTTCTGGGTTTATGGATTTAAAATAATTATAGGGCGCCTCGTCTGTATTTGCCTGAACTCTTCTCAGGTATCTTTTAGCATGATGAGGATGAATGCCCGAAGAAGTACCTAACATACAGCTGGAAGAACCTTCTGGCTTTAGACAGGTTGTTCTCGCCGCAGGATTGATTCCTATCTTCTTGGCTAGCTCTTCGTTTGTTTTGTTGACAATCTTAGCCCCCTTCTTTTGTATAGAGGGGTTTAAAACTACCTCAAACTTTTCCATGGTTCCTGTCATAGAAACGCCCAGTAGTGACTCTCTCCTGAAAATATTCTCACTTGTTTGCCCTAGGTATTCAAAATCGGTAAAGCCAGCCTGCAATGTTCCAAGTATTGATGCCGCACGACACCTATCATAAAAGTCTTGTTCATCTACAATGGTAGCACAATTAATTGTGGTAAGATTACAGCCCTGCCATCCGCTTTCGCCTGTTTTTATATCTACTGGATACATACCTATTTCAACACACGGATTTACGGTCATTTCAGTAGAGTCTGACCAAACAAAACCTGGCTCGCCAAATTCTTTTACACACTCCATCAAATTATCGAAATTTTCTTTGGACATTTCATCTCTAACAAGCAGAGCTGAATTATTAGACCTTGCTCTCTGTGGGTTTTCAGTAAACCAATCTCCTGTCTTGGCTCTTGCCATTTCTTCATCATCAGCACTGAATATAGAAATAGTAGCGGAGCGACGAACACCTCCAGAAAGAACAGCATCTGCGCTATGCATAATTATATCATATGCATCAATTGGTCTGAGTCGCTCTTGGTTGTTTTTAATACACCTGTCTAACAAGGCTCTGATTTTGGCCAGTGCATTTTTTAGACCATCTGGTCCAGGGGCTTTTCCCGCACCAGAACTTAATATAGCACCCTTCGGTCTAATTTTTGAATAATCAAAACTTATATTACAACCGTAGTATTCATGGAAAACAGGATGGTCAAAGTATGAACTCAGCAGAACGCCAAGGGAATCAGACCAGCCTTCGATGCTGTCTGGGATAACAAACCTCTTGCGACCCAACCCCCCTCTTTTTTTGGACGGAGAAAATTTAGGTAGCTTCTCCACATGATGTTTTTGCACAGAAAATCCAGCTCCGCATCCACATAAGAGTAGCCATAGGCATTCTTGAAAAAATCTTAACCTATCACAGTAAGAAGATACGCAGTTGTAGATTCTAGCATTAATTTTTTCTGCCGGAATCCCCCCAAACTGCAAGGCTCTTTGTGAGCCAAGAACTTTTTTCTGGTACATCATATCATAAGCAAATGTAATTTCCTCTGTGGCTTCTGGGTATTTGTTTAGCATCATGCTACGAACCCTGTCGTTGGCTTCCTTCCATGTCTCTCTTCTTTTTTTATCCTTATCCCATCTGGCGTATCTAGAAACGAAAGTGTAAGACTGTAGTTCGCTTAATGCAGACACTTATGAATTCCCTTCATTTTTTTTCTGATTTTTTTTCTTCCTATTTTTTTTACGCTTTCCCTTTCGGGGACTATTATCTTGAACGAACTTAGATAAGTCTGAGGCGTTGTCAGAAGAAAAGGCCTTTTTTTTGCCCGTAGGCTTTCCTTCTTTGTCTCGCACAGCCATAACTATTTCGAAATTTTTATTATTTGGTAGAGCGTTAAATAATTCCATGATTGTCTTCTTTAAAAAAAAGACCCCGCCCTCCATAGGAAGAGCAGGGTCGTAATGTATTAAGCGACACTTTTAGAAACCTGACATGCCACATGTTTAGAGTTTTCAACGGGTAAACTTTGCATCTACGTTGCTTCTACTTTTAGTATCAAGTATGCAGATTTATGTTTTTAAAGCTGAGAATGTGTCGCTTTAGCGGTGTCGTATTTTTAAAAAAAATACCAAACGCTTCTTTATGCCCCAGCAGGTTATTATACACCACAGAATATCTCTTAAAAAAAGTTTATAACTTTTGCTTTCTAAGATTTTTTTCTACACAACTACAATAATTACTGTAGTTTTCCCCATCTGGGGAGATATAATTCAGAAGTCCTTTTCCATAACATGTTTTACAGCCATTTTTCGAATAGGCTTTCGCTATATCAGGGTGGATTTCTGTAGTATAAAGACCCTGTTCGTTTCTATTCTTCATTAATTAGAGGCTTTCTTTCTATTTTTGAAGAGACAGGATTAGGAGTGTTGATAATCATAAACTTTAGGCCATATTTCTTATTTGCCTCTTCTTTATCTTCACTTTTTGAATCCTTATTGAATCCTGCGTCCTCTATAGGCTGCTTGAAAAGCTCTTCAAGAGTAGGGGCTTCTGCATCCTCATCTAACGCCCATTCTATATCAACTTTTTTTGCCCAATCTTGCATCCTTCTTACCGGAACAATAAAGTTAAAACCTTCTCCTGCTCCTCTTACCAGCATACCAATATATTTACCAGAATTATCTCCGTTTTTGTCTGAGAGATATACTCCACCACCAGACGAACCGGGAAATGCTGTTACAGTAGTTTGGTCAAATACAGTTCCTTCTCCCTGCCCAACGTCTAGTACTCGACCAACTTTGGACATAATACCTCTAGTCATTGAGTTGGAACCTACCTGTCCCAGTAAAGAACCTACATGGAACAGCTCGGTGCCAATTGGAATGATTTCGTCGCCTAAATAAAATGTTGTAGATGAGCTTACAAAACCTGTCTTTCTGACCATCAACAAAGCAAGGTCTTCTCCTTCATCTGCGTCTGAGTACCTAATGACCTTGCAATCCATCTTTACTTCGCCTACCTTGCGGCCATTTTCAACTAATTCCTGTACTATTTGAGCATCCTTAAATTCCACAACCTTTTTTGTTTGACCGTTTTCCGTGATAGTTCTCGTAGAACGTAGGTTGTCAATTACGTGGGCCGCAGTCCAAATAAAGTTAACGCTAGATTTAGTATTGTCGTCTTTACTTGCACGAATTTCCCTTGTTATGATAACACCAGAGCCTTGAGAGGTGCCAAAGTTTCCCGGTGCCTTAACGGTAACACTAACATCTTGAAGATGCTGAGAAAGTTCTTCTCCTCTGATAAGCCCGCATGAGGCAAAGATGAGGAGTGCGGCAACAAAAATAGAGAGAGTTTTATTCATTGTATCGTCCTTTCGTTCCTTGTAGATACATGGTCGTCGCCAGTCAGCATATTAATATATAGCTAACGCAGCCGCCGTTGTCAAGTGGTTTTAAATTAAGCTGTGCAACCGCAATCGCAATCGCAGGCCTCGCAGCCGCAGACTCCTCCGTCGTGGCAGCCGCAATCACAGACGCACTCACCATCGCAGCTACAAGTAGCCTTGGCTTGCCCGCCTGTCATTTCATTAAGTTTTTGTGGGATAACAGGGAATTTTGCTGATATTAAAAGTCCGAGAATCACACCAATTAATACTGGTGTCAATCTACGGGCCAAATTTTTACGAGCAGCCAACCCTTCTTTTCCGCCTATATCTGCCATGCTAACAATCTCCTTCTTTCATTTTTTTACCTGTTCCTTCGCATTCTGGACACGACATACACTTGCCTGCCTTCTCATCCCACTTGTATCCTTTTTCGCAAACCTGTCCCCCTTTATTATAGCACATAGGGCAATTTAGCGGTGCCATAGTAAGTTCAGATTCTTCCGCGCTGGCGTCTGCATCCTTTTCTACAGGAACACACTTGCCATCTTTCGCCACATATCCCTCATTGCAATTTGGGGGATAGCCCGCCTTTTCATCTGCTTGTGATTGCAGATTTTTCGACAAGGCTTCGAAGTATTTACTTTTTTTCATCTTCTGGCCTTCCATATAATTTTTGAATTTTTCTTATGTCGTCTTCTCTTGGTTTCAACGCATCGTTTATATAAGGATACATCAAAGCCGTCTCATCATTTGAATGGTCCAATCCCAAGATATGTCCTATTTCATGACAAGCAACTGAGCGTAGGATAATTCCATTTTCGTTATCAGGCAAAACCCACCTTTCAGCTAAATCAAATACTGTCCAAAGTTGACCGTCATAGTTTCTTCCAGTCGGCATTTCTGCCCAAGCGAGAACTCCTCCGCTACGGCCAAACCCAGACCTTTTTCTGTTGCTAACATCAATAATAATATCTGGAGCAATTTCGTTTCCCACTTTTTCAAAAGTCAACGAAGTAATTTCTGACCAAGCATCAAAAGCCAACCTGAATTCGTTGTCCCAAGTACCAGCCTCCATGTCGTTGCTGTCTCGACCAGCCATATAATAGGTTAGATGGTTCTTACCCCACCTTTCCTTAAAAAGCTTGGCAGCGTTTATATTTTTAACACCACATCTAGGCTTATCTACAGCGTCTTCGCCAAGTATATTTGAATTAATGGTGAGGCCTAGCATCCCTGCCAGACCACACTTTAAGGCATCTCTTCTCTGCATCTCTGTTCTCCCCTTTTACTGATTGTTTTAGGCGCCTTTCTTTTCGAATAGACCAGCCAGTACATTTGGCCACCAGCCCATGGTTACGCCTAAGAAATAAACCCCACCGCCTACTAATACAGCAAACAGAAGAGGTTTTCTCTCAGCTAATTGAACAGGATGAGTAATACCATAAATTAAATTCTTCAAAGGTTTACCTTCTTGAAAACCCATTTTTGTTCTCCTTGTTAAAAGAAACTTTTTACTTTTTCTGTCAAACCACCTAGCCCCGCCAATCCCCCACTAGAAATAATAAAGTAGACAATAATTCCGAGGCCAATCAAATACACCAACCATTTTCTTTTAGCCGCAACAGCATATGCCTTTGCGGTAAGAGCTTTTATCTTCTCAATTCTATAACTTTGCCTATTTTCTCTTCTCTTTCCGCGTTCTTCTTTGTTACCAAAAAGTGGCATTATAAAACCTATGCCTCAGATGAACGCAAACTTTCACCGACAATCCACGCTGCACCCAAAAGGACGAAGTTTGTCACCATTTCTTCTGACAAGCCAAGTCCAAGGGCATCTGACGTTACGGCAACAACGCCAGCAACAGCTACCCAGAACCGCCGAGATTTTACTAGAGTTTGTAATTTAACCATTTTAATATCTCCTATAAGAATAAAAATGGCTAGGGGCTACCGAAGTAACCCCTAAGCCATAAGAAAATTAAGAAGTAGTGCCGTGCTTAGCCTTGTAAACAAGATTGCTATCATCGTCACTATTAGTTGGCTTACCAAGTCTTCCGTGATGGAATGTAATCTCGCCACCAGATTGGTCAGGCTGTCCTAGTGTACTCTTTGCAGCATCGTCACCAGCGGAAGCAGGTTGGGCGTGGCCAGCAACTCCGCTTGCTCCGTCCCAAAGACCAGATGCGTTAGCGGTCGGAGCGCTTTCCCAGTTGTTACGCTGGCCAGCGATTCCGTACTCGTTCCACAAACCGTCTCTAATTGCTTCAGCATTGTGGACAGTGCGAATGGCGTGAATGCTATGCACATTTCGTCGTTGACCGAAATCAGAAGCTCCGCCTCTCATTGCGGTGCTGCTGACGGTGGCGACTGTAAAGCCATTTCTATTACTCGATGAAGAGTCATAGTCTACGTTTCCAACCATGCGAACCTGAGCGTCTCCCTTGTTGATATCAAAACCAACTGTTCTTGTCGCACTTGCTCGCTCGGTGTGTGTACCAGAAGCAACGGTAGAACCATGAACATTACTTGCGTTCGATAAGGTTCCAATATCTTTGCTGGTATAGCCAGGGGCTCCTTGTGTAGAGTCAATAGTTCCAGCATGACGAATGATACCAGCGTCATTCTTGGTTGAACTACTTGTGACGGCGCTTGTTCCGTCAGTCTGTACTGTGTTTGCAGATTCTGCAGCCATAATATATCCCTCCCAGTAAGGAAGATTTTATTTCCTAGTTATCCTGATAATTTAGGTCCTTTTTCCATATTATAATACACCGAAAATATTCTTTACGGCATTTCTACTTTTGATTCTAATGCCAAAAACTCCGGAATTTTCCACTTTTTCGTAGTCTTCTTTCCTCCATATATTGGCATTGCAGATTACGTTTAGCTCCTTTTTTTTCTGTAAAAGGAAACCGACTACTATGGAATCTTCAATATCATCGACCATGGAGCCAGTTGACGGAAAGATATAGTCAACCCCTACACTTCTTATTATATCGCACGCAGCCAAAATTAGACTATTTTTATCGTAAATTCTGTATTCGAACATTACTCTAAGTGAACAATTATTGTCTTGACATATCTTATAATTTGCTTCTATATCCTCTTTGAATTTTTTGAATTTCCTGTTCACAAGAAGATTACTGTTTGCGACAAGGTCTACGGCATTCGCGCCAGCACGAATTATATTGATAGAAGAATGGCATCTAACGCCTGTGCTAGAAAGACCGCCCGGATAATCAACAGAAGAAGCTACCACAAACCCATCTGGTATTAGGTCCTTGGCTAGTGGCAAATAGTAGGCGGGAACAGACACACCATGAAAATCGTGCTTTAAGGCTGTAAAAATAGACTCTGTTACTATATGTTCTGTCGTGTCTTTATCGTAACAGCTGATTTCTTTATACATTTTATTTTTCTA
>TARA_R110002012_G_scaffold3289_9_pt1 | contig 64448 bp, 57 predicted proteins | sample TARA_R110002012 | Tara Oceans TARA_R110002012 (sample SAMEA4396515) | marine metagenome | biome: Westerlies Biome; feature: [DCM] deep chlorophyll maximum layer (ENVO:01000326); material: water (ENVO:00002006), including particulate matter (ENVO:01000060) such as... | depth 40 m
AGAATATTTGGTTGATGATATCCGCTCCTTCAAAATGGGAACTCCGGAAGATATGGGCAACTTCATAAACGCTGTTATTCACGAAAGCTCTTTTGACAAACTTGCAAGCTATATAGACCAAGCCAAAAAGGATAAAAATGTTGAAATAATTGCTGGCGGGAACTATGACAAAAGCAAAGGCTACTTTATTGAACCTACTGTAATTGTAACAAAAGATCCAAAATACACGACCATGTGTACTGAACTTTTTGGGCCTGTGCTTACCGTGTATGTTTATGACGACAATAAATGGGAAGAAACCTTGCATTTAGTTGATGAAACCAGTGAATACGCCTTAACGGGTGCTGTTTTCAGTGAAGATAGATATGCTTTGGAAGAAGCTGTGAAAATTCTTGAAAACGCTGCGGGTAATTTCTACATCAACGACAAGCCTACGGGAGCCGTAGTTGGTCAACAGCCATTTGGTGGTGCACGTGCAAGTGGAACCAATGATAAAGCTGGAAGCAAGCAAAACCTATACAGGTGGATTTCGCCAAGAATGGTGAAAGAGACTTTTGTTTCACCAACTGATTATAGATATCCATTCCTTGGATAAGACAGTGAGTGAATCTATAAAAAAACCCATCCTGAATATTCAGGATGGGTTTTTTGTTTAATATAAATTTTCGCTATTCGTATTGCTTGTTTTCTCCCACTTCAGCATGTTGTGAGTTTTTAGCCTCGTTATTTGCATTAACGACCATTACAATAACGCTTAAATTATCAACATTGCACAGTTCTAAATATAAATAATGCCAAGAGTGCAGATATTCAGGTATTTGACATATTGGGAAAAACGATTTTTTCACAAGAAAATATTTCTGTAAACGAGCGAATTAATGTTTCAAACCTAGAAAATGGAACTTATTTCATCAAAATTTCTATGGATAATGCAGTAACAACCAAGAAATTCTTGATTTTTAAATAAATCTTATTAATTACATTTTAAAAAACCCCGAATTATTCGGGGTTTTTTTATTACTTTAAATTAAAAAAACTATGGAATATGCTATTAAAAATGAAAGAGTAGTTTTTGATGATCATTACAAAATGGTTAAAGCCAACGTTACTTATGATACATTTCAGGGAAGTAAAATAGAAACAGAAAGATTGGCTTTTGAAAGGGGAAATTCCGTTGCCATTATACTTTTTGAAAAGGATACAAAAAGTATCTTATTAACCAATCAATTCCGTTACCCCAGTTGTAAAAATAATGACGGATGGCTTTTGGAAATACCCGCAGGTTCTTTAGAGGAAAACGAAAAACCGGAAGATTGCGTACAAAGGGAGGTCTTAGAGGAATTAGGATATAAGTTAACTGAAACAACTTTTCTAAACACCTTTTATACCTCGCCCGGAGCTTCAACCGAACGTATTTTCTTATACTATTCTGAAGTTTCGGAAAAAGATAAAATTGAAAAAGGAGGTGGAAACTCAGAAGAAAATGAAGATATTCAGTTGGTAAAAATTCCCATTGCTGAAATAATCTCAAAAATTTCTGAAATGAAGGATGCCAAAACAATACTTGCAATGCAGTGGTATTTGCTTCATAAAATTTCATCTTAACGTTTCAACCAAAAGAATCAACCTTTAAATTTTAGGGGTAGATGTACTACACTTTTGGTTTCAAAAAAGTCTTCCTCAAAATAATCGCTCAACGGAAAAACAGTTGCGGTTGTGTAAATTTTTAATTCTTCAGTCAAATCGCCACCCTTTAAGTACAAGATTCCATTTCTGCGTTCATGCAAGCTCTTTTTTGCAATTTTGCCATTTACCCAATGGACAAAGGTTTCCATTTGGGCCACGGCACGACTAACAATAAAATCATAATTACCCGAAACAGTCTCCACTCGGGCATTTGTAGTCTTTACGTTTTGTAGTTGCAGGCCAGCAACTACTTCTTCCACTACCTTTATTTTTTTTCCAATGCTGTCAACCAAATGGAACTGCACTTCCGGAAACAAGATAGCAAGTGGGATGCCGGGAAAACCACCACCTGTACCAACATCTAAAATCTTTGAGCCAGGCATCAAGGATTGAATCTTTGCTATTCCTAAAGAATGAAGCACATGGCGAAGGTAAAGTTCTTCAATATCTTTTCGGGACACCACATTAATTTTAAGGTTCCAATCCTCATAAAGCCCCTGTAATTGTATAAATTGTTGCTGTTGAAGTTCGGTTAAGTTTGGAAAATATTTTAATATGAGTTCCATAATTTAATTTAAGAGGCAAAAGTATGTTATCTTTGTGAAAATTATGATTTTGAATCTCTCGATTTCTGCAAAAGATAATTATTTTTGTATTTTTCGCGGTAAAAATCCCCAGTTAACATATATATTTTGACGTATACAAATTTAAATTTCTCCAGAGTTGACAGTGCAAAATTTTTCAGAACCCTAAATAGGCGTGTGAATGATTACTTTAAGGAAAACAATCTAGCCAGAACTGGCAACTGGAAGCTTCACTTGAAAACGATTGTGATGTTTTCATTATACCTTACCCCCTACTTTCTTTTGCTAACACTAGATTTTCCCGGATGGGCCCAATTGCTTTTTACCATAATTATGGGCGTGGGTATGGCTGGCGTGGGAATGAACGTAATGCACGATGCCAACCATGGTTCTTATTCCTCAAAAAAATGGATCAATAAAATTATGGGCGGGAGTATGTATATTCTTGCCGGAAATGTTTATAACTGGCAAGTGCAGCACAATGTATTGCACCACACGTACACAAACATTCATGGCCACGATGAAGATTTGGAAGCGGGAAGAATTCTTCGTTTCTCAAAACATTCCAAATGGCACAGGTTTCATAAATTCCAACACTGGTACAGTATTTTCTTTTATGGACTTTTGACCTTCAATTGGGTTCTAACTACCGACTTTTTTCAGACGAAAAGATATTTGGCTCGTAAACTTTCATATGGGAAACTGCCCAAGCCTATTACACAATGGAGTATCTTGGTTATTACCAAAATGATTTACGTGTCACTTTGGATAGTAATCCCCCTTCTTTTTTTCAATATTGTTTGGTGGAAGATTTTGTTGGGATTCTTTATAATGCACTACGTTGCAGGTTTAATCTTGAGTATTGTTTTTCAACTTGCCCATGTGGTTGAAGATACCGAAATAATGCTTCCGGATAATAGTGGAACAATGAAAAATACTTGGGCTATCCATCAACTTTTTACTACTGTGAATTTTTCAACCAACAATAAAATTGTCAATTGGTACACAGGGGGTTTGAACCATCAAGTGGAACATCATATTTTTCCAAATATTAGCCATATTCATTATAAGAATATTTCAAAAATTGTGAAAAGTACAACCAAGGAATTCAATTTACCCTACAAAGAATATAAAACTACACGAAAGGCTATTATTGCACATTTCAGACATTTAAAGGAAATGGGGCTAAAACCTGCAGTGCCCGCTTAATTATTATGGACAACAGACTTTCAAAACGTGTGAATGAGATGGCCACCTCTGCCACTTTAGCAATGGCGGCCAAAACAAGAGAACTAAAGGAACAGGGGATAGATATTATTGGTTTAAGTCTGGGAGAGCCAGATTTTCCTGTTCCAGAGTTCATAAAAGATGCCGCTATTCAAGCCATTAAAGATGATTATCATTCCTATACGCCAGTTGATGGTTATGGCGATTTAAAAAAAGCAATTATTACAAAATTTAAAAGGGACAATAATTTAGAATATAAACCTTCACAAATTGTTGTTTCTACTGGCGCTAAGCAATCATTGGCAAATTTAACTATGGTCCTTTTGGATGAAGGAGACGAAGTTTTATTGCCCGCACCCTATTGGGTAAGTTACGCAGACCAATGCAAAGTAGCTGGAGGGATTCCCAAAGAAATACCCACTTCCATAGAAACAGATTTCAAGGTAACTGCAGAAGCACTGGAAGCCGCTATTACCCCAAAAACCAAACTTATAATTTATAGCTCCCCTTGCAACCCGAGCGGTTCAGTCTATAGTAAAAAAGAACTTAGAAAGCTAGCCGATGTATTAGTAAAGTATCCGGACATTATCGTAATAAGTGATGAAATTTATGAACACATCAATTTTAGTGGAGGCCATGCATCTATGGCAGAATTTGATGATATGTATGACCGTACGGTAGTTGTAAATGGTGTCTCTAAAGCTTTCTCAATGACTGGTTGGCGCATTGGTTACATTGGTGGGCCAGAGTGGATAGCCAGAGCTTGCAACAAAATGCAAGGGCAAGTAACCAGCGGCGCTAATGCAATTGCACAAAGGGCTACGATTACTGCCTTGGAAAATCCGCCAAGCAAGATTCAATTTATGGTTGATGCCTTTAAGGAGAGAAGAAAATTGATATTGGGACTTCTTTCAGAAATTGAAGGTTTTAAAACCAACCAACCCGAAGGTGCTTTTTATGTATTTCCTGATGTTTCTTATTTCTTTGGAAAAACTTTGCGAGGCAAAAACATAAACACAGCATCTGATTTTTCACTCTATCTTTTAGAGGAGGCGAAAGTAGCAACGGTAACCGGCGAAGCTTTTGGAGATCCAAACTGTATCCGTCTATCCTATGCAGCTTCTGAAACTGAAATAAAAGAAGCAATGCGGCGGATTAAGGAAGCTGTAAATTAAAATTTTTAAATAACGGGATTGGTTAAAATTACTCAATCCCGTTTTCACTTTATAAATTATCTGTATTTTAGACGCTTATATTTTTTTAATTTAACCCTTATCTTTAATAATGAAAACTAAAATTACCTTAACTTTATTTTTCTTCGCCTTTATCTTTAATTTGCAGGCTCAGGAAAAAACCAATGCAACTTATGTTGGTACAGTCGGCTCTCTACAGCACGTGCCATCCATTGCTTCGCAAACCAATTTAGCTCCCGCAAGAGTTAAAGAGCAAGTAATGCAAGACGGAAGAGCTTCAAGAAATTTGATTATCCCCGGAAAAGATCCGCAGATAGAAGATGATTATTTCAAAAGAAATCCAGATAAAATGGAGCAAGTGCTTAGTGGAAGAGCCCCTACACTTGTTTTCGATGCGGCTCAATCAAGTTCGCAACCAACAGACCCCTCTATTGGTGTGGGACCGAATCATGCAATTGTAGTTTTCAATACTGGTTTTAGAATTTTTGACAAAAGCGGAAACCCACTTACCGGACAAGTATCTCCAAATCCTACCATTTTCCCCAATGGAGGTTGCTGTGACCTTACTATTTCATACGACAATGCTGCCGATAGATGGGTTATGACCTTTTTGGGCAACGGTGCGCAAATTGCTGTATCAGATGGTCCTGACCCTGTAAATGATGGGTGGTATGTTTATACCATTCCTCAAATTAATGACTACCAAAAGCTTTCAGTTTGGAGCGATGGTTATTATATGACTGATAATACTTCGGCCACTAACAAAATTTACGCGATGGAACGAACTAAAATGCTAGCTGGTGATCCAACTGCACAAATAATTGGTTTTCCACTTCCCGGAATTGTAACTAGTGGTTTTTACAGCCCTCAAGCCTTAAATGTAACCAATGACGATCTTCCTGCTCCTGGAGGTTTGCCTATTGTTTATTTACAAGATGATGCTTGGTCTGGAGTATCCCAAGATCACGTAAAACTTTGGACGGTAGATGTTAACTGGGCAAGTCCAGGAAGTTCTACCATTTCTGCGCCAGTAGAATTAACTACCACTCCTTTTATCTCAGTTTTTGACGGCGGAAGTTTCTCAAATTTAGCTCAACCAGGCGGTGGCGCAGACATTGATGCACTACAAGCAACTATCATGAACCAAGCACAATTCAGAAAGTTTGGAGGCCACAATTCAGCAGTTTTTAATTTCGTTGTTGATACTGATGCATCAGGAGGAGAGTTGGCTGGAATACGTTGGTTTGAATTAAGACAACCTGGAGATGGCCAGCCTTGGTCCATTTACCAAGAGGGCACCTATACATCACCTGACGGAAAACACGCATGGCACGCCAGTATGATGATGGATGTACAAGGGAACATTGGAATGGGCTATACGGCTATGGCAGGACCCACAACACCTGACCCAACCACCAAAAGAGTAAGTTCATACTATACTGGTCGATATGCAAGTGATCCTCTAAATACAATGACTATCTCTGAAGAATTGATTGCAGCCGGAAACCAAAACATTCCTGGGCTTCGTTATGGCGATTATAGCAAAATTGATTTAGACCCTTCTAACGATAAAGAATTTTGGTTCATCAATGAGTATATGAACAACGGTAGAAAGGATGTAGTTGGGGTTTTCCAAATTGCACCTAACTTCAATAACGATGTAGGAGTTGTAAGTATCGATTCCCCGGTAACAGGAACACTTTCCAATAGCGAAACTGTAACCGTTACTATTTTTAATTACGGGCAAAATAGCGCTTCAAACTTTCCTGTAACATTTCAGGTTGATGGTGGAACTGTTATTTCAGAAACCTTTACCGGAACCATTGCATCAGCCGAAACGGCCCAGTATACCTTTACCGCTACTGCTAACTTGGGCACAGTGGGACAAACCTATACAATTGTTGCAGCAACCAATTTAGCTGGTGATGAAGACACAACAAACGACTCCAGAACAAAAATGGTTACCTACTTAGAGCCAAATGATATTGGCGTGAGTGCCATTACATCTCCTGTGTCTGGCACTGACCTAACTGCTACAGAAGACATCGTGGTTACCGTTACAAACTTTGGCGGTGAGCCTCAATCAAATTTTGATGTTTCCTATGATTTGGAAGGAACTGTTGTTACCGAAGTATTTACTGGCACTTTGAACGGAAACACTTCTACTTCTTATACGTTTGCCCAAACTGGTGATTTTTCTGCTTTGGGAACGTATAATCTAAGTGCTTACACATCACTGCCTGGCGACAGCGATAATTCAAATGATATGACCTCTGTAATCATTACAAAACAGAATTGTCAACCAACTGGCGACTGTACTCTTGGTGATGGATTACAGCTTTTCAATGTTACAGATATAAACAATCCTTCTGCATGTGAAGGCTATGGAGACTTCACAGACCTTGTGGCTGGAATGGAAGCAGATACAACATATGACCTTACAATAACTACTGGTTATGGAGATCAATTTATTCGTGTGTGGATAGATTTTAATGATGATTTTGTTTTTACAAATGATGAAACCGTTGTAAATAATGTAGAAGTTGCTTCTGGTCAAGGTTCCGGAAATTACACCATAACAACAGATCTTGTTGTTCCTGCAGGAGTGCCATCTGGCCAGCATTTAATGCGTGCCAAAACCAATTGGAATGCTCCCGTACCGGATGATGCTTGTGAGGAAACCAACTTTGGCGAAACAGAAGATTATTCCGTACAAATTGGTACCGTGGGCGTTACAGACAATATTTTTGACGAAAATGGCTTAACAATATTGTCGTTGGATAATAACAAATTTGACGTTAGCTTAAAAACTGTAAATTATACCGAATCAATGAACCTTTCGGTTTACAATACTTTAGGACAGCGATTGTTATACAAAAAGCTGGAAAACAACGGTAATGGTTACAACTATAAGCTTGACATGAGCTATGTAGCCACAGGCGTTTATTTAGTTCGCGTTGGAAATAAAGAAAACGGAAGAATAAAACGAATCATCGTTAAATAATACCACAGTATATATTTTTTTGAATAACCCAAAGTACAAATTGTGCTTTGGGTTTTTTCATGAAATCAATTCCTGTATTTTTACAGAAAAACATACAATGGCGAAAATTTTACTATTGGGAAGTGGAGAATTGGGCAAAGAATTTACAATTGCCGCTAAAAGAATTGGACAAACTGTTATAGCGGTTGACAGTTATGCGAATGCACCCGCCGCCCAAATAGCAGATATTTCAGAAGTAATTAATATGCTTGACGGAAATGCCTTGGATGCCGTTGTTGAAAAATACAAACCAGACTACATAGTTCCAGAGATTGAAGCCATTCGTACCGAACGTTTTTATGAATATGAAAAGCAGGGCTATACGGTAATTCCTTCCGCAAAGGCGGCAAATTTCACAATGAACAGAAAATCCATACGCGATTTGGCTGCAAAGGAATTGGGCTTAAAAACTGCCAATTATCGCTACGCAACCTCAGCCGAAAGTCTTAAAAATGCGGTTTCTGAAATTGGCATACCCTGTGTTGTAAAACCGTTAATGTCTTCCAGCGGAAAAGGCCAAAGCACAATAAAATGCGAAGCCGATATTGAAAAAGCTTGGAAATATTCACAAGAAGGATCACGGGGGGATGTGGCTGAAGTAATTGTGGAGGGCTTTGTAAATTTTAATTATGAAATAACACTGCTTACGGTCACACAACGCAATGGAAAAACGCTTTTTTGTCCGCCAATTGGTCACCGTCAAGAACGGGGCGATTATATGGAAAGCTGGCAGCCCGCCCCTATGAAAAGCGATATTTTAAAAGAAGCACAACACATGGCCCAAAAAGTAACTACTGCCTTAACGGGCTGCGGCATATGGGGCGTTGAGTTTTTTGTGGCAGATGACGGTGTTTATTTTTCAGAACTTTCACCAAGACCGCATGATACAGGAATGGTAACGCTTGCAAAAACACAGAATTTCAATGAGTTTGAATTACATCTCCGTGCAGTACTTGGGCTTCCAATTTCAGAAATTACTCAAGAGCGCATTGGAGCCAGCGCAGTAATTTTAGCTACTGAAAATTCTGAGAACCCAAAATTTGAAGGAATTGAAACCGTAGCTGCCACTTCAAAAATAGATTTTAGGATTTTTGGCAAACCTACTTCGCGGCCTTTTCGAAGAATGGGAGTGGTATTAGCTTACGATAATCTAGACGGTGATATTTCAGAAGTAACAGAAAAAGCAAAACGTTTAGCTCAAAAAGTAATCGTGGTTTCCAGCTAAACCTGCAACCTAAAACTCATTCTATCTATTCCTCCAGAAAAAAGGTGTTAATAAAATAAGAACGGTAAACAATTCCAACCTACCTATCAGCATTAAAAAGCTAGACCACCATTTTGCAGCAGCAGGGAGCGATGCGTAGTTATCTACAGGCCCAAGATTACCAAGTGCAGGACCCACATTGCCCAAAGTTGATGCTGCACCACCGAGTGCTGTTTTAAAATCTAACCCTAACCAAGAAAAAACCAAAGTTCCTATTATAAAGGACAGCATGTAAAGTATGAAAAAACCAAGAATATTAAAAACAATGGGCTGTGGTACAGCCTTACTATTATAACGCACAGGCAAAATAGCATGGGGATGAAGGGTTCTTTTAAATTCAAGCACGCCATTTCTTATCATTATTAAATGGCGCATCACTTTTATACCTCCTGCTGTAGAGCCAGCACATCCTCCCAAAAACATCATTCCAAAAAAGAAGATCGTTAAAAACGGAGTCCAAAGTGTGTAATCAGCACTCACAAAACCTGTTGTGGTAATGATTGTAAGTACTTGAAATAATGCGTGGCGCACAGCACTTTCAAACTGCCCCCAGACCATCGGGTGGGCAATGCTGGAAAAAGTTACATCTGCTTCAAAGTAAATTAATAAAGAGGCTACAATTGTAAGCCCGATAATAAGCACGGAATACATTTTGAACTCTTCATCTTGAAATATTTTTTGAAATTTTCGCTTAAAAGCAAAATAGCTCAAAACAAAATTACTCCCCGCCAAAAACATAAATACGATAATTATATACTGCACCATTGGGTTGTCATTCCAATAAGCTACACTGGCATTTTTTGTTGAAAATCCACCTGTACTCAATGTTGCCAATGAATGGTTAATAGCATCAAAAAAGCTCATTCCGGCAAGCTTCAACAAAACCGTTTCTGCCAAGGTATACCCTACATATATCAACCATAGTCTCTTGGCAGTATCGGTTATTCGCGGATGTAGTTTGTCTCCGCCAGGACCGGGAGCTTCGGCAGCAAAAAGCTGCATACCTCCAATTCCCAATAGGGGTAAAATTGCAATCGCCAAAACGATGATACCCATACCTCCTATCCAATGGGTTATGCTACGCCAAAAGAGCACCCCGTAAGGAATATTTTCAATATCTGTTAATATAGATGCGCCTGTAGTGGTATAACCACTCATTGTTTCAAAAAAGGCATTGGTAAAACTCGGGATTGCTCCAGTAAAAATATAGGGTAACGTACCGATAAGCGCCATAAAAATCCATCCAAAAGTTACAATTATATAGCCTTCGCGCTTTTGGATTTCTTTCCGATGATTTTTTGTTAAAAACATGATAGTGCCCCCTACGCCCAATGCAACTGTTCCGGCCCATAGCATTTCTTTGAGCACACCATCTTTATAATACCAGCTTACTATTGCAGACAGCAACATAAAACCACCATTCACCATAAGCAAAAGCCCCATTAAGTGAGAAATGATTTTATAGTTAAGCTTGGTAATTGAATTCATTATATAAAGAGCTTTTCAACCTTTCCTATGGATTGCGGCAGGCAACAGACCACTACTCTATCACCGTTTTTGATTTCGAAATCGCCCAGTGCTATTATTCCTTCACCGTTTCTTACTACACCCCCAATAATAGCGGAAATTGGAAAATCCAAATCTTTAATTTTTTTGTTGCACACTTTTGAATGTGAATAAACCACAAACTCCAAAAGCTCTGCATTCATATTATTAAGCTTCGTCATAGCCACCACTTCTCCTTTGCGTACATAGCGAAATATATTATTGGCAGCCAATAATTTTTTATTGATAAGGGTATCGATACCTATGGAATGTGATAGTTGAAAATAGTCCATATTCTCTACTAAAGCGATGGCTTTTTTCACACCTTTTGATTTTGCCACCAAACAAGACATAATATTGGTTTCACTGTTTCCAGTAACTGCAATAAAGGCATCCATATCTTCAATGGATTCTTCATTCAATAAATCTACATTTCTACCATCTCCGTTAATTACAAGACATCCGGGGATATCATCTGCTATTTCAAAAGCCTTGTCTTTACTGCTTTCAATAAGCTTAACATTAAAACGGTTTTTACAAAGATCTTTTGCAGTTTTGTTACCAATCTTGCTCCCGCCGAGAATCATCACATTTTTTATTTCTTGTTTGCTTTTTCCGGAAAGTTTAAAAATTTGGTCATCTCCTTTTTCTACAGTGGTAAAATAAACTTGGTCACCTTCCTTAAACTGTGTATCTCCGCGAGGGATTATTGTGTATTGGGTGCCAAAACGTTGCAAAGCAATAGGTACAAATTGTAATTCGGGATATACAAGTGCCATCTCCTTTACGGATTTTCCAACAAATGCCGAAGTACGTGAAAGACTTAACCCAATCATAGTCAATGCACCGTCCTCAAATTCATAACTATCGTTAAATGCGCTTTGACTCAGCAGGAGTTCAATTTCATTTGATGCCAAAGATTCCGGAGAAATCAACTCGTCTATTCCAAATTTTGAAAATCCCACCTCATCTTTCCCATCAATAAACTCAGTGTTTGAAATTCTGGCTATAGTGCGTTTTGCACCAAGTTGCTTGGCCAGCACGCAAACCGTAATATTTGTGGTTTCGCTTGAAGTTACCGCAATAACCAAATCGGTCTCGTCTACTCTTGAGTCCTTCAAGACCGCAATAGATGTGGAATCACCCCTAACCACCCGTATATCCAGATGCGTATCGGCATGTGCCAAAGCCTCTCGACTAGTGTCAATAAGTGTAATATTTTGCGATTCAAAAGACAGCAATTTTGCAAGGTGAAACCCCACTTCGCCAGCACCGGCAATGATGATTTTCATTAAGCTTTTATTTAGGCTTTAAAATAAACAACGCAAAGATATACAAATAAAATCCAGTCTTGAGTATTCACTATATTCAATCAGCTTAAACTGAAGGATACAAAGGGTTGATACTTCCATTGTTTCCTTTTTAAAATTGAATCTTGGTTTCATTAAAAAACAGTAGTTTTGCAAGCGAAAATTTTATGGAAAAGAAAATAACACCCTATAAAGACTCATCGGAAGGAAAAAAGAAACAAGTTGAGCAGATGTTTGACACTATTTCTGAAAATTACGACGGACTAAACCGTGTAATTTCCTTGGGCTCTGATATTAAATGGCGAAAGAAGGTCATTAAAATGGTAGCGGAAAAAAAGCCGAGAACTATTCTTGATATTGCCACAGGCACTGGCGATCTGGCTATTCAATTTGCTGAAAAGATTTCTGCTGAAAAAATAGTAGGTTTGGACCTTTCAGAAGGAATGCTTTCCGTTGCCCGCAAAAAGGTTTCAGGAAAGGAAATTTCAGAAAAAATTGAGTTTGTTCAAGCAGACTCCGAAGCACTCCCATTTGAGGACAATACTTTTGACGCCATTACGGTCTCTTTTGGAATTCGAAACTTTGAAAACCTTGAAAAAGGACTTTCCGAAATTTTCCGCGTACTGAAAAAAGGGGGCATTTTTGTTATTTTAGAAACTTCGGTGCCTTCAAAATTTCCTTTTAAGCAAGGTTATTATTTTTATTCTAAAAATATTTTACCATTGGTGGGCAAAATGTTTTCAAAAGATAAAGTGGCTTACAAATATTTAAGCGAAAGTGCCTCTGTATTTCCTCATGGTGAGGCACTCAACAATATTTTGCGGAAAATTGGGTTTAAAGAAGTGAAAAATAAACCACAAACTTTTGGTGTAGCAACCATCTATAATGCTACTAAATAATTTATGAAGAAGCTTTTTTTTGTACTGGCCGTTTTATGTATTGCAAACAGCGCAAACGCGCAGTGGTTTTTCAACAAGGAACGATTGGCCAATTTGGAAAACTTTGATAAAAAACGTTTTTCGTGGGGCTACTTTTTGGGTTTCAACAGCTATGATTTCAAAATAGATTATAAAGACCAATATGCAGATGACAATACAGATATTCAGGTGGAGCGTTCTGCCGGCTTTAATGTAGGACTTATTGGCGATATGCGCATAAACGAATATTTAAACCTGCGATTAGAGCCAGGTCTTTATTTTACGCAACGAAACCTTAACTTTCCGGGGTTTACGGAACAAAAAGATTATCTGCGGGAAGTGAAATCAACCTATATTCATGTACCCTTGCTGCTAAAGGTCTCAACCAAGCGATTGAACAATATAAAACCATTCATTATTGGTGGGGTTTCAACTTCACTGAACCTTTCCAGCAATGAGAAAAACCCAGAGGACAACGAGCAAGGAAAATTCCGGATGACCAAAAGCACCAACTATTACGAACTTGGTTTTGGAATTGATTTTTACCTTTACTACTTTAAATTCACCCCTTCAATCCGCGGTGTTTTTGCGATGAGTGATGAACTGGTGCCCGATGACGACCCAAACAGTCCGTGGACCGGTAACATTGACAAACTAGCTTCTCGGGGAATTTTCATAAACTTTACATTTCAGTAAATCTTCGAAATTCACTTAAAAGAATGGCGGTAGCCGAAGCCACGTTAAGGCTTTCGGTTTTTTGGATCTTTCCAAAACGCGGAATGGTTATTTTATGGGTTATTTTCTGAATTATTTCATTGGAAATGCCATTGGCCTCATTTCCCATTACAAGAATTCCATCCTTCGGAAGTTTTTCGGAATAAACGTTTTTTCCATCCATAAATCCTCCGAAAATGGGCAAATTGATTTTTTCTAAGTATTCTGGAAGGGAAACATAATGCACCTGCACACGTGCCAAGGAGCCCATTGTAGCCTGCACCACTTTTGGATTGTAACAATCTGCAGTATCTTCGGAACAAATCAATTGCTGCACCCCAAACCAATCGCAAAGCCTAATGATGGTTCCTAAATTCCCGGGATCTCGCACAGCATCTAAGGCTACAATTAAACCTTTGTTTTGTATGATTTTTGACTGGGGAATTTTAAAAAGCGCCAACGCAGTATTTGCCGTTTTTAGAAAACTTATTTTTTTGAGTTCTACTTGGGTTACGTGAAAATGGTTTTCGGCAGTAATATCAGAAGCATTTGTTGAAAAAAGGGAATGTAGTTCCATGTTTTCGTGCAATAATTCGTCTATTACTTTTGGCCCTTCGGCCACAAAAAGACCACTTTGGCTGCGATATTTTTTCTGTTGCAGACTCGATATTAATTTTGCTTGACTTTTGCTGACCAAAATATAGTATTTTTGAAATTGAATTAAAACACACCCTTGAAGCGCGACCTCACAAAAATATCACTATTTATAGTATTAATGAGCTTGTTTTTTTCCTGCAATGCTGTAAAAAGAGTACCAGAAGGTAAATACCTGCTCACCGAAAACATAATTTTGGTAGATAGCGTTAAAATTAAAGATGCGGGAGTATATAGCCAGCTAGCGCAAAAACCAAATACTTCCATCCCTTTAATAGGCATACCCTTAGGGTTGCACATTTATAATTTGGCAGATCCACAGCCAGATTCCACTTATTACAGATGGCTTCACAAAAACCCTAAAAGAGAGGAACGCCTCATTAAACTTCTTTCAAAAAAACAGGTAGACCAGATTGACAGCAGTTATGTTGGGTTTAATGAATGGCTTCAAAAATCCGGGGACGCCCCTGCCATTATTGACGAACAAAAAATTCAAAAATCTATGGAGCGGCTTAAGCGTTGGTATGCTAGCTATGGATATTTTAATGATGAAGTTGATTATAAAATTGAACCTAACGAGAAAAAGAAAAAGCGTGCAAAGGTTACTTATTTTGTAAAAAAGCATCAGCCTTATTTTGTAGGTGATTCAATCATTGAAAAAATAAGTTCACCAGTAGTAGATTCTCTTTTTCAGGATACAAAGAGTAAATCGTTTATAGTACCAGGCAAACAATATACAGCAAATGATTTTGTAAATGAACGCGACCGACTGACCATTCAATTTAGAAATTCCGGACTTTATCATTTTGAACAGGAATACGTAGGTTTTGAGGCAGATACCGTAAATACAGACCATAAGGCCAATATCACTTATATTATTCCTGACCGAAAGATAACCCAAGGTGATAGCACCTATACCGAACCTTTTAAAGTACACAGTATTAAAGAGGTTCGAATTGTGACTGATTACTCCTATGAAAACCGTGATGCCACCTTTCAGGATTCAATAAGCTATAAAGGTTATAAATTATTTAGCTATGGTAAGATGCGGTTTCGTCCTAAGGCTATTACAGACGCCATTTCAATCATTCCCGGAAATATTTATAAGGACATTGACAGAAAGTTGACGTATAACCAAATAAGTGATCTTCGTATTTTTAAGTATCCCAACATTAGTTATTCTGAAGTACCGGCAGATTCCACAGGAAGATTGCTCAACTCCACCATTCTGCTCAGTCCCCGCGATCGGTTTACACTCGGTGTAGATTTTGACGCATATACATCTACCATTCAGCAGTTTGGTATTAGTTTCAGCGGAAATATGATTTTTAGAAATATTTTTCGCGGAGCGGAAATCCTTGAGGTTTCAGGCCGTGGAAGTCTTGGCTCATCCAAAGATGCTGCTGATAGCGAAAGCAAATTTTTTAATATTTCAGAATTTGGCGGTGATGTAAAACTCACTTTCCCCCGGATAATTTTTCCTATCAATACCGAAAAACTAATACCCAAATACATGTCTCCTTCAACTAGTGTTAGTTTTGGAGCAAGTTTACAGAATAACATTGGTTTGGATAGACAAACTATAAGCGGTATTTACAATTACCGCTGGAAACCTTCAAAAATTCTAACATATCAGGTAGATTTATTAAACCTGCAATATGTAAGGAATTTAAATGTTGAAAATTATTACAACGTTTACAAAAGTTCCTATAACAGGCTTAATGAAATTGCACAAAGCCTGAATTATGATTTTAACATCCCAGACACCAACCCAACCCTTGAAATTCCTGATGAAACAGAACAATTTATTGCGGATGTTTTAAACCAAAATATAGCTTCTAATACCGATACATTTGATGAAGTTTTAAGTATTGCAGAACGGCAAGCAAGACTTACTGAAAACAACCTGATTTTTGCATCAAACATAACATTGACAAGAGATACACGTGAAAACATTAATGATAATAATTTTTCTCGATTGCGCTTAAAGCTTGAATCTGCAGGAAACGTACTATCCGGAATTTCAAGTCTTGCCGGATCCCAAAAAAATTCAGCAGGAAACTACAGGGCCCTGGGAGTAGTTTATTCACAATATATTAAACCAGAAGCTGAATACATAAAACACTGGGATATTGATGGAAAAAATATAATTGCCGTTCGTGCTTTCGGAGGTATAGCAATTCCATACGGAAACAGTAACAGCATACCCTTTACTCGAAGTTATTTTGCCGGTGGAGCAAATGATAATAGGGGCTGGAAAGCTTATGACCTTGGCCCGGGAAGCAGCGGTAGTATTTTGGACTTTAACGATGCAAACTTCAAACTTGCATTTAACGCGGAATATCGTTTTACAATTTTGGGAGATTTTAAAGGCGGTCTGTTTGTCGATGCGGGCAATATCTGGAACGTACTGGACAATATTGAAGATGAAGCCTCCGTATTTAACGGGATTGCAGATTTAAAGGAAATCGCGGTTGCTACAGGAATTGGTCTACGATATGACTTCGGCTTCTTTGTATTCAGATTTGATGTAGGATTTAAAACCCACAATCCCGGAAACCCTATCGGTGAACGGTGGTTTACAGACTATAGTTTCCGTAAGGCTGTTTACAACATAGGTATTAACTATCCCTTCTAAACCATATAAATTTGTTATTTTTGCTTGCTAAACAATAATAATCATGAGCCACGGAATTGTACCCGGTGTAGCAACCGGAAAAGAAGTTCAAAAAATACATAATTACGCAAAAGAAAAAGGTTTTGCCATGCCCGCTGTAAATGTTGTGGGTTCTGATAGCGTTAATGCTGTTATGGAAACTGCTGCCGCACTAAATTCTCCCGTTATTATTCAATTTTCAAACGGCGGAGCACATTTTAATGCCGGTAAAGGCCTTTCAAACGAAAATGAAAAAGCAGCTATTGCAGGTGGGGTGGCAGGTGCTAAGCACATTCACGAACTTGCAAAAGTTTATGGGGCTACTGTAATTCTTCACACAGACCATTGCGCCAAAAAATTACTTCCGTGGATTGACGGTCTGCTGGATGCAGGTGAAAAATTTTACAAAGAAACCGGAAAACCGCTTTACAGCTCACATATGATAGATCTTTCCGAAGAGCCTATTGAAGAAAATATCGAAATCTGCAAACGCTATCTGGAACGTATGAGCAAAATGGGGATGACACTTGAAATTGAATTGGGCATCACCGGTGGCGAAGAGGATGGTGTTGATAATACCGGAGTAGATTCATCCAAACTTTACACTCAGCCCGATGAAGTTGCATATGCTTACGAAGAACTTTCAAAAATAAGTGATCAGTTTACAATAGCTGCAGCCTTCGGAAATGTTCACGGCGTTTACAAACCTGGAAACGTAAAGTTGACACCCATTATACTTAAAAATTCGCAGGAGTATGTTCAGAAAAAATTCAATACTGGGCACAATCCTATTGATTTTGTTTTCCACGGCGGAAGCGGTTCAACTGTGGAAGAAATTCGTGAAGCTATAAGTTACGGAGTAATTAAAATGAATATTGATACCGATATGCAATTTGCCTTTACAGAAGGCGTGCGCGATTATATGGTAAACAACCTTGAATATTTAAAAACCCAAATAGGGAACCCCGAAGGCGATGACCTTCCTAATAAAAAATACTACGATCCACGAAAGTGGCTTCGCGAAGGCGAAATCACCTTCAAAAAAAGACTTGAACAAGCCTTTAAAGATTTGAACAACGTTAATACGTTATAACGCTTTAATTGGAAATAAAAACATTAAATAAACAATAGTTTATGCCTTGGTTTAAAAGAACAAAAAAGGGAATTCAAACCCCAACCGAAGAAAAAAAGGACGTCCCAAAAGGACTGTGGTACAAATCGCCCACCGGAAAAATCGTAGATAGTGAAGAGCTCGAAAAAAATTATTACGTAAGTCCCGAAGATGGTTACCATGTTCGCATTGGAAGCAAAGAGTATTTTGAAATACTTTTTGACGACAACAAATTTAAAGAGCTCGATAAAAACCTTACTTCACAGGACACACTCAAATTTGAGGACAAAAAGAAATACACAGATAGATTAAAAGAAGCACAAGACAAAACTGGCCTTAAAGATGCTATTCGCTGTGCGGTTGGAAAATCTATGGGAGCAGATTTGGTTGTGGCCTGTATGGATTTTAGCTTTATCGGAGGTTCTATGGGAAGCGTAGTAGGCGAAAAAATTGCCCGCGCTGCAGATTATTCACTAAAAAAGAAAATTCCTTTACTTATAATTTCAAAAAGTGGTGGCGCCCGTATGATGGAAGCAGCACTATCGTTGATGCAACTTGCCAAAACAAGTGTAAAACTTGCTCAGTTAAGCGATGCTGGAATTCCTTACATTTCATTGTGCACAGACCCAACCACTGGAGGAACGACCGCATCATTTGCTATGCTAGGAGATATAAACATCAGTGAACCTGGTGCGTTGATTGGTTTTGCAGGTCCGCGCGTAGTACGCGATACTACAGGAAAAGAACTCCCAGAAGGTTTCCAAACTGCCGAATTTGTTTTGGAACATGGTTTTCTTGATTTTATAACACATCGTAGGGATTTAAAACGAAAAATCAATCTTTACCTTGATTTGGTCCTAAACAGACCCCTTCGAGAGAAAACAGCATAAAAAAAAGCTGCTCGTTTTGAGCAGCTTTTTTTTTGAAAATAATTCAATCAATTCATTGTAAAAGGATATTCTTGACCATTATATATAAATACAGCTTTATTGTCACATTCGCCGTCTCCAAAATCAATCGCAGCGGTTACGCCATCCTGTGAAACCTCAAGTCTTCCTGCCACCAAATATCTACACGATAATTTTCTTACCAATGTTTCTGTAACTTCTCCACTTCGCTCAAAACCATTTGTGAATTCAGTTTGCCAGTTTCCAGTTACGTGATAAACATTATCCAACCAAGTACCGGAGCCAACACCTTCAACCCATTCAGAAACACGTAGGCCGTTACGGGTTCCTGTTATGGTTGTGTTAGGAAAACTAACAGCTATACTTTCATTTAAAGTAGATTGTGGGTTGCCATTTTGATTGGCAATTTCATATAAAAATTCACCGCCGCCGCTCACGCCATTATCATTGAAAATAAAATCATTATAGATGTAAGTAACCGTATAAGTACCACCCACCAGAGGACCATAATCCAAAATAATACTTCCAGAAACAACGTTTCCATTGTTTAATGTACAGGAATCGCCAAAATCTATCAAAACCAAGACATTATTACCTTGAATACTCACAGTAATCTCTGTACATTCTGGAAATAAAGATAGCTGATTAGTGCCACGGCCCTCTACTTCAATTTCAACAAAAGCCTGCTCCATAATATTAAAGGTTCCTTCAGCAACATTGTCCATTCTTGCGGCTCTAGCAGAATTATCCGAATTAAAATTCACTTCTTCTTTAGTATCATTATCTTCTTTATCGCAACTTGTAAACAAGAAGATTCCAATCGTAAAAATTGCAACAATTAATCTAAAAGGGATGAGTTTCATAAATTTGAGGTTTAGGGGGTTTAGAAACCTATAACGCTGAGAATGGTAAATTCAATATATTTAATGTAAATTTTTATTTGAAATACAGCTATTTCAAAATCGATTTTGTACTTTTGCAGCCTTGATTATCAAAATGGTAATCAGTACATAAAAATCATTTTAACAATATTGGCATGTATTTATCCCAAGAAGAAAAAGAAAAAATTTTCGCAAAACACGGAAAGTCCAAGACTGACACTGGTTCGGCAGAAGGACAAATTGCGCTATTCACGTACCGCATTGAGCATTTAACCAAACACCTTAAAGCAAACCACAAGGACTACAACACTGAGCGTTCTTTGGTAATGTTGGTAGGTAAGCGCAGAGCATTGTTGGATTATCTTATGAAGAAAGACATCCTTCGTTACCGTGCAATCGTTAAAGAATTAGGATTACGTAAGTAATATTTTAAAGGGCTCTTACGAGCCCTTTATTTTTATATTTTTTTTCAGAATTTATTTCTGAAACACATAGAAAAGCTACCCTTAGGTTTTTCATTGGTCAACCACAACAACACAACAACACGCGACTGATAAACAGTCGTTGACCATTTTTAACCGTGCGCCCTTGGCGTACAAAATGAAAAACAAATGATACCTAAAGTATTTAGAGAGGTCATAGACCTAGGTGATGGAAGGGAAATTTCCATCGAAACCGGAAAATTGGCAAAACAGGCCCACGGTTCTGTAGTTGTGCAATCCGGAAAATGTATGTTGCTATGTACCGTAGTTTCAAACTACAAACAAAGCGATGTTGATTTTCTACCATTAACCGTAGATTATCGTGAAAAATTTGCTGCTTCGGGTCGTTACCCTGGCGGTTTCTTTAAAAGAGAAGCGAGACCCAGCGATGGCGAAGTATTGACAATGCGTCTTGTGGACCGAGTATTGCGTCCACTTTTCCCAAAAGATTATCACGCTGAAACACAGGTGATGATCCAATTGATGAGCCACGATGAGGATGTAATGCCAGATGCAATGGCAGGTTTGGCCGCTTCTGCAGCCATCCAACTATCCGACTTTCCCTTTGAATGTGCTATCTCTGAAGCTCGCGTGGGAAGAATAGATGGTAAATTCATCATTAACCCAACCCGTGCTCAATTGGAGGAATCTGACATCGATATGGTGATTGGCGCATCTGCAGATTCTGTGATGATGGTTGAAGGCGAGATGAAAGAAATTTCAGAAGAAGAAATGGTAGAGGCAATTAAATTTGCCCACGAACACATCAAAAAACAATGTGAGGCCCAACTTAGATTGGCCGAAGCTGTTGGAAAAAAAGAAGTTCGTGAATATGAACCCGAGCGCGAAGATGATGATTTGAAAAAGAAGATTCTTGATATGGCTTATGATAAAGTGTATGCCGTAGCAAAATCTGCTTCAGCAAAACACGAACGAAGCGCTTCTTTTGATGCAATTAAGGAAGAAATAAAGGCTACTTTCTCAGAAGAGGAATTGGAGGATTTTGGAGATTTAATTTCAAAATATTATTACAAAGCAGAAAAAGCTGCCGTTCGGGACCTTACCCTTAACGAAGGTTTGCGTTTGGATGGAAGAAAGACAGACGAGATTCGTCCAATCTGGTGCGAGGTTGATTACCTTCCATCAACGCACGGTTCGGCAATTTTCACACGTGGGGAAACTCAAGCTTTGGCAACCGTTACTTTGGGGACTTCGCGCGAAGCAAACCAAATAGACATGCCATCTTATGAAGGTGAAGAAACTTTTTATCTTCACTACAACTTCCCTCCTTTCTCAACTGGCGAGGCCCGTCCAATCCGTGGAACTTCACGTAGAGAAGTTGGTCACGGAAACTTGGCACAACGTGCTTTAAAAGGGATGATTCCTGCAGATTGTCCATATACCGTTCGTGTTGTTTCAGAAGTATTGGAATCTAACGGTTCTTCTTCTATGGCAACCGTTTGTAGCGGTACTATGGCGTTGATGGATGCCGGAGTTCAATTGAAAAAACCAGTTTCAGGTATCGCAATGGGATTGATATCTGATGGTGAAAGTGGAAAATACGCCGTACTTTCCGATATCTTAGGGGATGAAGATCACTTAGGCGATATGGACTTTAAAGTAACTGGAACCGCAGACGGAATCACCGCTTGCCAGATGGACATTAAAGTGAAAGGGCTTTCGTATGAAATTTTGGTGAATGCTCTTAAACAAGCTGCTGCCGGAAGACTTCATATACTTGAAAAATTGACTGATACCATCGCTCAACCAAATGCAGACGTGAAACCTCACGCTCCAAAAATGGTTACCGTTACTATTCCGAACGAATATATCGGTGCTCTGATTGGGCCTGGTGGAAAAGTAATCCAAGAGCTTCAAAAGGCTACAAAAACTACTATTGTTATCAACGAAGATCCTGTTACCGAGGAAGGTATTGTGGAAATTCTTGGAACAAACCAAGAAGGTATTGATGCCGTATTGGCGAAGATTGATTCGCTTACATTCAAACCTGAAATAGGAAGTATTTATGAAGTAAAAGTGATAAAAATGCTTGACTTCGGTGCTGTTGTAGAGTATACAGACGCTCCTGGAAACGAGATTTTACTTCATGTTTCTGAACTTGCTTGGGAACGCACCGAAAACGTTAGTGATGTTGTAAACATGGGTGATGTTTTTGATGTAAAATATATGGGAATTGACCCACGCACCAAGAAAGAAAGAGTTTCCCGTAAAGCGATTCTTCCAAAGCCAGAAGGTTATAAAGAACGCCCGCCACGTGACGACAAACGCAGTGGTGGTCGGGATAACCGCAACCGCGACAACCGTGGACGCGATAATCGCGATAGAGATAGAAAAAGAGATTAAGCATTTTCTTTTTGCAAAAAAACCTTCCAAGTTGGAAGGTTTTTTTATTTAGCACGCAACTTTTTCATTTTACAAAGACTATAGGGTACAAAATCAATATAAAAAAATGAGAAATCTTTTTTATTTACCCGTCATTCTTTTGAGCATTTTATTTTTTTCTTGTGAAAATGAACCTATTAATAAGGCAGATCCAGCAAATGTAATTCAAGTAAATTCCGAGCTTTACAATCTAATTGAACGTGCTGCGGGTAATGATTTTGAAAACGAAATTACATGTATTGATTTCAATTATCCGTTTACCTTGGTTATCTATGATGAAAATATAGACATTATTGGGTATCAACCAATAAACAGTGATATACAGTTTAGTGAATTTTTGGCAACGCTAGAAGAAGGAAAATCAATTAGTTTGAGTTACCCTATAACAAGTATTTTAGATAACGGACAACCTTATGAAATCAATAATAATGAAGAATTAAAAGCGGCAATAGATAAATGTTTGCATGCCGATACAATAACAACTTGCAACAACATTCTTACAGAAACCTCCTGCATCTGGAAAGTAACCCATCTTGAAGGCCCGAACAATCAATATAATAATTCCTATTTTGAGGTAAGCAATTATGGCAATGCTGGGCTCAATTTTAACGATGAATCCTATATCGGCACTTGGGTTACCTATTTCATAGAAGACGAGCTCCACCTGAATATTTTTATTCTTGGCGATGAAAATGTAAGTGATGATTGGAATTTTGATTGGAAAGTAGTAGGTTTTACCGATACGGAAATGGAAATTGCAAATGGAACGGACCGTTTTTTATTGACAAAAGAATGCCATCAACCATGCGTAAAATTTCTTTTTGAGGAATGTGAAACTGAACCTGGTTCTCAAAGAGCAATTTTTGATCTGGAAAGTTATTTTGAATGTTTCTTTCCTCTTACCGGAATAAATAATCCAGAAACGGTAATTGCAACATATTTTGAAACTTATGAAGATATGCTTGCCAGGGCCAACCCAATTGGAAATTTGTTATACGAAAACAGCATCAACCCACAAGTAATCTATATTAGATTTGACGATGCAAATACTGGCGAATATGTTACATTTTTGCCTATAATTTTAAAAGCCGTTCAATGTTAATTTTTAAATCATTTAATATGAAAAAACAGTATCTTTTTTTCGCTTTTTCAATAATACTCTTAAGTGTATTTTCAGCTTGCAGCAGCAGTGATGAAACCCCTGAAGAAGAATTAATTCTAGAAATTGGGCAGGAATATCAAGGAGGAAAAATCTTTTACATAGATGAAACTGGTCAACACGGGTTAATTGCACATACGGCAGATCTAGGATTGGGAGATTGGGGCTGTTTTTACAATGACGGTTCCGTTCCAGACTTTGAACCGCCCACGGAACCCATAGCACAGAATGACGGTATTGGTTTCGGAATGCAAAATACGTTGGCAATTTTAAATTTTTGCGGAGATCCGGATATTGCAGCTAGATTGGCATCAAACCTAGATGTTAATGGCTATAATGATTGGTATTTGCCTTCTATTGATGAGTTGGAATTAGTATATCAGCACAGAGATTTAATTGGAGGATTTCCAGATTTAGACAATGATCCTATTGAAGATGGATTCATAATATACGCAAGTTCTTCCGAAGGTTGGGCAACAAACGATGGCTATGGTGGATTTATATATTTAAATTATCAGGTATATGATTTTTCCATAACTACGGCATTACCAAATACCCGAAATGTTTATACTAGCAAAAGTAGTGAGGCGCTCGTGAGACCTATACGTTCGTTCTAAAAAAACCAATATTTTATTTGAAAATAGAAGAATTAATAAAACAATGCATTAAAAACGACCGGGCGGCACAAAACGAGCTGTTCCGAAAGTATAAAGACACGCTTTATTTTACCTCTTTAAAATATTGCAGAAACGAAGCCGACGCCGAAGATAATCTGCATGATGCATTTATAACTATTTTTCAAAAAATAAAAACATATAAAAACAAAGGCTCTTTTGAGGGTTGGATGAAGCGGATAACCATCTATAAAGCTATTGATAAATACAAAACCAAAAAGCCGCTAAATGTTGAGATTAAAGATGATATACTGGAAGATGAAGTGATAGTTGAAAATGAAGAAAACCTATCACTGGACCAACTTTTGAAACTTATCCAGAATTTGCCGGATCAGTACAGGCTTGTGTTCAACCTTTATCAAATGGATAGATTTTCACACAAAGAAATTGCTTCACTTTTAAATATTTCTGAAGGAACATCAAAATCAAATTATCATCGGGCAAAACTTATTTTACGCGATAAAATCATGGCTTTAAGCGAGGCTATTAACCCAAAAATATATTGAAATGGGAGATAAAAAAGACATAGGAAAGCTTTTTGAAAATAAGCTGAAGAAAGGAAAGAAAGCTCCCGAAAACAAGCTTTGGGAGAAGATAAACACTTCGCTTAACGAAGAAAAACGCCGTAGAAAAAGAATCTTTTACTATTGGATTTCAGGAGGTGTGATTTTAACTTTATTGGGAGCGTTTTTGCTTTTTGGTAATAGCGATTTATTAAAAATAAATTCAACGGTAACAAAAAATATTAATGAGAAATTGGAGAATAACGCTTCTTCGGAAAAAATAGATAATGCGAAATCTCCTAAAATTTTACTTATTGATTCACTTTCCACGCAACTCCAAGATGAAAAGCTGCATAAAATAACCACTGCCAAAGAAAATCAGCCTGTCAATTCCTCACAGACATTTGAAGAAAAAAAATCAATAAACAATTCTGAAAAAAAGGCTTCAAAAAACAAAAGCTTAGATGAAAGTTTTAAAGTTTCAGAAAAATATTATTACTACAACAGCCGTGACGGTAAGCAAATTGTAACCCAAGACAAGAACGAAATTGACAGCTTAATTTTAAAAAATAATAGGGAGCAGGATTCTTTAAATCTTAATAAGAACGATACTTTAAGGCAATAATTAAATAGCCCCTGTAGTTAAATTTTAAAAAAAATAAAACTTTTGTAACCTTTTCTGTATTTGTTACGTATAATATAGTACACAAGTTTAAACCTTAATCTACAGGACAAACCTTAATGAGACAACTTAAAATTACAAAGCAGGTAACCAATAGGGAAACTGCTTCATTAGACAAGTATCTTCAAGAAATTGGAAAAGTTGACTTAATCACCGCAGACGAAGAAGTAGAATTGGCACAGCGCATAAAGGCGGGTGACCAGCGTGCTTTGGAAAAATTGACCAAGGCAAACCTACGTTTCGTTGTTTCGGTGGCAAAGCAATACCAAAACCAAGGCCTTACCCTTCCAGATCTTATTAATGAAGGAAACCTTGGGCTTATTAAAGCCGCGCAACGTTTTGATGAAACCCGTGGTTTCAAATTCATCTCATATGCCGTTTGGTGGATTCGCCAGTCAATTTTACAAGCTTTGGCAGAGCAATCTCGTATTGTTCGGTTGCCGTTGAACAAAATTGGAAGCATCAACAAGATAAATAAGATGTATGCGTATCTTGAACAAGCCAATGAGCGTCCTCCTTCCGCCGAGGAAATTGCAAAGGAGCTGGATATGACCATCAATGATGTGAAAGAGTCCATGAAAAACTCTGGCCGTCACGTATCCATGGACGCACCACTTGTTGAAGGAGAAGACAGTAACCTTTACGACGTTTTGCGTAGCGGTGAGAGTCCAAACCCAGACCGTTCTTTATTGCACGAATCACTTCGAACTGAAATTGAACGTGCTTTGGAAACATTGACACCTCGTGAAGCAGATGTTATTCGTTTATACTTTGGCCTTGGTGATCAGCACCCTATGACTTTGGAAGAAATAGGCGAAACTTTTGATCTAACACGTGAACGTGTACGCCAGATTAAAGAAAAAGCAATACGCAGATTGAAGCACACTTCGCGAAGCAAAATATTAATGACCTATTTGGGATAATACCCGTAAAGATAACTTACAGTATCAGTTTCTCAGTCTTACTGAGAAAATACTGTTCGTTTTTTGATTGATGAATGACCTCCGGCTGATTACCGGAGGTTTTTTCTATCTTTACACCATATGGAACACACAATTTGTTATTTAAGCAAGCAAGTTAAAGCCCTAGAAAATTCAGAGCTTGAGAAATTGTTTGATTTTATTCTAGAAATAAACCCTTCCTTAAATATAACGGGGGCGTTACTCTGTAATAATAATTTTTTCCTTCAAGTATTGGAGGGCAGTCAAAACACTGTAAAAGAAATTTTTTCAAAAATCAGGAAAGACAAAAGACACAGAGATATTTTAATGATTTTTGATCAAAAAATTGAAAAGAGGATTTTTGAAAATTACGAAGCAAACTTTAGCATATTGAAAACCAAAGACGATATCGAAAGGTTAAACTCTTATCTTTCAAATTATAACTTTGAAAATAAATATCCAAAAAGTATAAAATCACTTATAGAACCCTTTTTACTTTAAATATAATGAAACATACAATTATAGCCCCATCCATACTTGCAGCAGATTTTGCAAATCTTCAGCGTGATATCGAAATGGTTAACAACAGTGAAGCGGACTGGTTTCATCTTGATGTAATGGACGGTGTCTTTGTACCGAATATTTCCTTCGGAATGCCAGTTATAAAAAGTATTGCAGCCCATGCAAAAAAACCACTTGACGTGCATTTAATGATTATTGATCCCGATAGATATATAAAAGCTTTTGCAGATGTGGGAACCAACATTCTTACAGTACATTATGAAGCCTGCACTCACCTACACCGCACACTACAGGCAATAAAAGCCGAAGGAATGCAAGCTGGGGTTGCCATTAATCCCCACACGAATGTTTCATTTTTAGAAGACACCATCAAGGATATTGATTTGGTTTGTATGATGAGCGTGAATCCTGGTTTTGGTGGGCAAAGTTTCATTGAAAACACATATAAAAAGGTAAAACAACTTCGAAAAATTATTGACGCCAATGGCGCTTCAACCAAAATTGAAATAGATGGCGGCGTAACTAATAAAAATGCAAAACAATTGGTTGATGCTGGAGCAAATGTTTTGGTAGCAGGCAGTTATGTATTTGGCGCAAGCAATCCTTCACAAACTATTTCTGAGTTAAAGGATCTCTTAAAATAATTTTGAATGTCTATTGATAAAAAAGGGAAAGACGTTATAATAATCGGTGCGGGACCCATAGGTATAGCCTGTGCCCTTCAATGTAAAAAGAAAGGCTTGGAGTATGTTGTGGTGGAGAAAGGCGCGCTAACCAATTCAATTTATAATTATCCCCTGAATATGACTTTTTTTTCCACTTCGGAAAAATTAGAAATTGACAACATCCCTTTTATAAGCAACAACCCAAAGCCTAACAGAAATGAGGCACTGGAATATTATCGAAGAGTTGCTACTTCAAACAACCTTAACATAAACCTGTACGAAGAAATTATTTCTGCCAAAAAGGATGGTGAATATTTCAAAATTATTTCTGCTAAAAACACATATATTGCTAAAAACGTTATCGTTAGCACGGGTTTTTATGACATTCCAAAAATGTTAAATGTTCTGGGAGAAGAATTGCCAAAAGTGATGCATTACTATAAAGAAGCACATCCTTTCGTAATGCAAAAAGTAGTAGTAGTTGGGGCGAGCAATTCTGCTGTTGATGCGGCTTTGGAAATTTGGCGAAAAGGCGGCGAAGTAACTATGGTGATTCGAGGTGCTGAAATAGGCGAACGTGTGAAGTATTGGGTAAAACCCGATATTGAAAACCGAATTAAGGAAGGTAGCATAAAAGCATATTTTAATTCTGAAATTGAAAAAATCACAAACTCTGAAGTTTTTATAAAATCTTCCAAAGGGTCAATTAAGTTAGAAAATGATTTTGTTGTGGCGCTAACAGGTTATAAACCAAATTTTTCCTTTTTAAAACAATTGGGCATTAAGCTTTCTGATGATGGAAACTGCTTTCCATCTTACAATCCCAAAACAATGGAAAGTAATATAAATGGACTTTATTTGGCCGGTGTAATTTGCGGAGGAATGGAAACCCATAAATGGTTTATTGAGAATTCTAGAATACACGCCAGTATAATTTTGGAACACATTTCAAACAAAAATTAATAACCTGCAAAATTAAAATTCAGCATTTTTTTTGTGTGGAAGTATATTTTAGGAAAAATACGCTCAAAGTCTTGTGGAGATTCAAAAAAATATTCAGCTAAGACTGCCATAAATTCATATTGATTAGTAAATGCATAAGCACGAAAATATGCTGTTCTATCTAATTGATCTTTTACCTCAGGCTTAGTTAATTGTTTTAATATATTTTGAAATTGTTTTGCAAAACGAACTGAATCCAAATCTCGGCTTCTTTTGGCCTCTAGCTGCATGGCGTGCATAAATTCATGAATTCCCACATTTAAATTATCGTTACTTATGGCAAAACCTTCCTCAAAATCTTTCCATGAGAGCACTAATGCTTTTTCTCGAGGATTAAATTCTCCTTTGTGGTAATTTTTGTTGACTGTGCTAAAAAATTCAGCGGGATAGATGAGTACGAAATCTATTAAAGAATAGCTATAATTTTTCCTTCCAAAACTAAGCATACACCCAACAGCAGCAATCAATACTTTCATTTGTTCAGTAATAATCAAATCATTTCTTCCAACAAATTTTTTTTCGGAAATAAATTGGGCTACCCTGTGTTGAAATTGCTTTTTATGTTTTTCAGAAAGTTTATTGTAAAATATAAATTCGCTTTCGAGTATTCTCAAATTTGAATGGGAGAGTTTTTTATAAACAAAGTAATGCCTGTAGAGTGGCTTGTCAAAACTTGATGCATATAAATTTTCAAAAACCCTGAAAAGAAAAAATGCGAACCCAAGTAATACAACTCCATATGCATAGGGCGCGAGCCAGGGAGCGTAAGCTTCAGGTTTAAGGAAATGCATCATAAAAGAAGCTAATGTTTAAAGAAATATAACGCTTTAAGATTACAATTATTTTTGAAATATAGTTTATTAAAAAAGCCCCAACAAAACTGTTGGGGCCTTAAGAATGTATTATTCCTATTTATTAGAAATCAAACGTGTAAAATTTATCCCAGAAAAGCTGAGTCTCTGGAGCATCACCACCAATTGCAGAAGCAGCAGCATCATAGTTTGCACCATTAAGAGTTTGCTCTACTACTGGATATGTGTAACGAGTTGGGAAACCAGAAACAGCATCAGTTGGCTGAGTTAAGATTGGATAGTCCAAACGACGTATAGATAGGTAACTTGCAAAAGTTCTATTGTAAAGTCCTAAATATGCTTGAACACCAATTACTTGTTTCCAAGCAGGAGTAGAAGAACTAGTGGCAATTGCGCTAGCATAATCTACTTCTGGTTTTCCCAAGTATGAAGCTACATCAGAAACCCCCCAATAATCAAAGGAAGCTGTAATAGCAGCTGCATAATGAGTAGCAGCGTCTCCACCAACAGAATAACCTCTAGCAGCAGCTTCAGCCAATAAGAATCTTACTTCAACGTAAGAAAGTAAAACTCCAGGGGCTGTTGGGTCTACCAAAGCATCTGCTACATGAGAGAAATCTGGGTAAGCAGAAATTTCACCAATTTGTCCTCCAATATATTCACCGTCAACATCGGTGAAATATGATGGTCTTCTTGGGTCTTCCAAATCATTCATTATATCAATTATAGTTACAGCAGCAACATAATCGTTACGTCCACTAAGAACTAAGTTATCGTTCATAGGGTTGTTGTTTGGAGCAGAAGCAGAGTATTGGTAACTTCCATTGTCTGCATTGCTTGTAAAGACACCACTAGAAAAAGCAGATTCAACTGTTGACTTAGATAAACCAGCATCTACATCTGAAAGCATAATCCCCATTCTCAATTTCAAAGAGTTAGCAAACTTTTTCCATTTTGCAACATCACCTCCATAGATAAGGTCGTTTGAACCATCAAAACTACCTACAGAAGTATTCATACTTCCAATAGCTGCATTCAAACGAGAAATCAAATCTTTATAAACAGTTAAACCATCGTCGTAAACAGGTAGTAGGTTATCAATATCCAATGCTTCAGAGTAAGGAATATCGCCATAAGTTTCTACCAAGTTACTAAATGCGTAAACATTTAAAACTTCAATAATAGCCAATTTGTTAGGCTTAAGATTATTGGTAAGGTCATTATCTGTAGCTTCAATAACTCTTGCAGATTCTTTAAGATCTTTTAAAACATCTCTATAAATCTCTCTCCAGTGGTTATCAGGAATGGCACGAGTTATTTGATCGTATTGACTCTCATCGGTATAAGTAGTCTCCTGCAATTGTTGTGTCCATAAACGTAAGTTGTTTAGGTTTACGTTAGGAGTAACAATTTGATCCGCAAGTTGCTTTTGGGCAGATGCGAACAAACTCTCACCACTAACCGTAGTAGGGTCTTTTATATTTTGGTTCAGGTCCTCAAGGTTATCTGAACACGACACGGCAAATACAGCCGCTGTTAAAATTAAAATCAGTTTCTTCATTTTTCTATATATTAAAATTGTGCTTTAATGTTAAACCCATAATCTTGGGTAGTTGGCAATGAACCTGTAACATATCCTTGAAGGTTACCAGAACTCAAACCTGCTTCAGGATCTGCGTATGGTAGGTTTTTATCAATAATCCACAAGTTAGATCCAGTAACACTGAAAGACAAACCAGTCATAAAAGTATTATCAAGGAACTTTGAAGGCAAATTATAAGTTAGTGAAACCTGACGAAGTTTTATATAGCTTGCATCGTATACAAATTCTGCAGCAGGAAGTGCGGCATAACCAAAAGCACTAAATCCATTTGCGTCAGTTCTAGTTGTATTTGGCGAACCATCAGGGTTAACACCTGGGTTAATAAATCCACCACCTTCATCTAAAGGATTTCTAACTGGGTTACCAAGATCGTTTGTAAAAGCAGTGTTGGCATAAATACCAGTTGCTTGACCGTAGTATTGGTCTAATGAGAATAGGCTACCACCTTCTTGTATATCTATAAGGAAGCTAAATGAAAGATCCTTATAAGTTAAGGTATTTGAAATACCCATTAACCAATCTGGGTTTGTATCTCCAAGAACATTGTTTGAAGTTGGAGTTTTAAGGTATCTTCCGTTATCTGGATTTACAACCTTTTCACCATTTAAGTAAACATAGTCTTGACCGTATATTACTCCATAAGGCTCTCCTTTAACAGCATTAATGGTAACACCTCCTTGGAAGCTTCCTAACTGTAAAGTTTCAATACCGTCAGGTAGTTCAACTACTTCATTGTCATTTTGAGACCAGTTAACATTCAAGCCCCAGCTAAAGTTATCGGTTTTAACAGGCATTGCGTTTAAGGAAACTTCAATACCAGTGTTTTCAATTTCACCAGCATTCAATAATTTTCCAGTATAACCAGTAGCAGCAGAGATTGGCACTGTTACAATTTGATCAATAGAGTTTGATTTGTAGTAGGCTACATCAAAACCTAAACGGTTATTTGCAAAACGCATCTCTAAACCTGCTTCGTAACTTTTTGTAGTTTCAGGCTTAAGATTTGGATTGTTTGATACGTTTGGAATAGAAGTTCCTATATCATTATTAATGGTATAAGTATCAACCAATCTATCAAATGGAGCCCCATTACCTACTTCTGCATAGTTCAAACGTAATTTACCAAAAGAAATAGCATTAACATTCAGCAATTTACTGAACACAAAACTTGTAGATACAGATGGATAGTAGAATGCGCTTTCATCTTTAGGCAATGTAGAGAAATGGTCTCTTCTGATGGTTCCATCAAGGAAAACAACGTTTCCGAATCCAAATGAAGCACTAGCGTAAACACCATCAACTCCAATTTTTTCAGCTCTTTCAGCTGGATTTGGAAGTGGTGACGCACTGTTTTGCAATGAATAAAGTCCAGGAACTACCAATCCACCAGCAGTAGATGAAGTAATGGAGTTAAATTCATTTCTACGAATGTTTGTACCTAAGATACCTGCAAAGCTGATACTCTCAGAAAAATCGGCGTCAAAATTGAACATTAAGTCATAATTTGTCTCAGTAGCAGTAATATCTCTTCTCAAATATCCCGAATCCACATTACCACGCGCTACACCAAATGGAGTTGCTACAGAACCAACTGCTCTGCGCTCTTCTTGGTTTTCATTATATGTATCTGTAGAAACTCTACCTGTTACATTTACCCATTCAGCCAACTCATAGTTTAACTCAAAGTTACCGATAAAACGGCTTCTTCCGTCATTCTGATAGTTTTCATAACGAGTCCAGTAAGGGTTATCCCAATATAAGGGAGCTGCACCGGGCTGAGAAGAACCTGGGTTCCAGCTTACATTTCTACGGGTTGCGAAATAGATATCACGCTGCTCCTTAATATCTGTACTTACTGCCCACCATTGCTTAAAATTACCTACAACGTTGTCATTATAACCTGTAGAGTTACGACCCAAAGCTTCAGTTTTGATATAGTTTGCAAAACCACTAGCAGTCAACTTTTCTGAAACATTATATGTTCCGCTAAAAATAAAGTTGTGTCGATCTAAAGTACTATTTGGCAGTAATCCAGATTGATCTAATTTAGTATATGACATACGATACGAACCATTTTCAAGTCCATTTGAAATAGATATGGAGTTTGTCAAGGTAATAGGAGTCTCAAAAAATGTCAATGGGCCATTTTCTGCAGCCACATATGCAGACTTCTTTAAATAATTTGGTGACGATGGATCAAATGAATCCCACTGGTATATAAATAGATTAGGATCAAATGCAGGACCGTAAGACGCATCATCTACATAATTTTCTACTTGATCATCTATACCGTCTCCATTAATATCCTCAAATGTAAAGTAATCACCGTAACCAGGACCGTATTGAGTTTGATATTCAGCAAAGGTGCTCTTATCAACAAAACCTACAGTAGCATTAGAGTTTATAGTAACCCCAAGCCCTTTCGATTTTTTACCTTTTTTAGTAGTAATAATAATTACACCGTTAGCGGCACGAGAACCGTAAAGAGCAGATGCCGCAGCACCTTTAAGCACGTTAATAGATTCGATATCGTCTGGGTTAATATCAGAAGCGGCATTACCATAATCGTAGTAATTACCTCTTGCCTGAGTTTGTGCGGCATCGTTAGTGTTTCTGTTACTGATTGGCACACCATCAACCACAAACAATGCTTGGTTATCACCCGTTAAAGAGGTGTTACCTCTAATAACTACGTTGGTAGAACCACCAAGGTTATTGTTTCTTCTAATTTGAAGACCAGAAACCTTTCCAGAAAGCGCATTCGTAAAGTTGTTGCCCTTTACTGTAGAGATATCCTCTCCTTCTACTTGCTGCGTGGAATAACCCAATGATTGTTTTTCACGGGAAACACCAAGCGCAGTAACTACAACCTCGTCCAAAACTGAACCAGCCTGCATTGTAACATCTATTTTATTTGAAGCCCCAACAGCAATCTCTTGGGTCTCAAAACCTACATAACTATAAACAAGTGTTTGGCCCACTGCAGCATCAATGGTGTAATTACCATCAAAATCAGACTGTGTTCCAGTACTTGTTCCTTTTATAATTATGTTAACTCCTGGAAGCGGGAGACCCGTGTCATCGGTCACCATTCCGGAAATAGTTTTTTCCTGTGCAAAAGCGAGCTGCACAACCAACACTAATAATAGTGTTAAAATTCCACTAAACTTTGTTTTCATTTTTTTGTTTGTTTGAATTAGCACTCCAAAAGTGCCAATAAAATCTTACAATTCCAACTTTTATGGGAAGTAGATTATGAAAATTTTATCAAAAAGTTATTTTAAAAACACTCTAACAACTTAATTGTTAACATAAAATTTTGCAAAGCATTGATTTTCTTACGCTTTCGGAAGACTTCAAGAAAATTGAATAAAAAAAAGTGTTTGAAAATATTTCAAAATATTTTCAAACACTTTATGAACAATTGCTCCAATAATACAAAGCAAGGGGTTTACAGCATTTTAATATAATTTTTAAAATTGCAGAAATAATGTTAAACCAACATCACAATTTATATTCAAAAAATAGTACACCTTCTAAAAATCAAAGATAAGATTGGCGAAAAAATTATTTACTAGAGCTTTCTCCTTTAAATTGCTGAGAATTATTTTTAAACAACACATTGAACGTAGTCAAGCTACCATAACATCGTGTTATATATTGCTGCAGATCTATTTTATCATGTTCTGCCAATTCCTTGTTAGAATTGATTTTTTGCTCCATAACCCGCAATCTATCCCGAAGCATTACTATTTTATGGAAAAAAGTATCAATTGGTATTTCCTTTGAAGCTAAATTGGAATCTGCTGGCTTTAAGACCATGCTCCCACTCTTCCATTTATCTGCAATGGGCACTATTTCACTGAAACCGTTCCATTTTTTTAGAATATCACGAAGGCTTTTTTCTACTTCATAAAAACTGACAGTGTCAACCTCATCTTCGGCAGCTTCAATAATCTCAAAATCTTCGTCAGTGGAAATTGTTTCAAGGCCATTTTCAATAAAGGTTACCCAATACATCTTTGCAGTAACGTTTGTTACAACTCCTTTCCCGAATTTTGGATGGTCAATTCTAGAACCTATTCCTAAAATCTGTTTCATTCTTTTTTTATTTTAGCAAGTAAAAATAACTAAAATGATGTTATGCCTTAGCCTACAAAAGCTGTATTTCATAAAAAAACCATCCAGATGTAAAAATCGGGATGGTCCTTTGGGTCTTTTATGACCTGTCAAAAACTACTTCTTCTTTGGAGCAGCTTGTGGAGCCTTTTTATCATCCTGTTTTTTGGCTTGTGGCCCTTTAGCAGGTTGCGGCTTTTTGTTTTGCTGTTGTTGTGGCATAACAATTACTTTTTTAAATTAACAATATAAAGGTAAAAGGAGCCACTGTTAATTTATTCTCTTCTTAGCTAAAATTTAACACCCCATTTTAGGCTAAAAAATTACGACATTCTTTGGCACATTTATAACAAGCTTCTGCGCACTTATGACAATGTTCTGCTTCGTGTTGCGAACATTCCTCTGCGCAAGTGTCGCATATTTTTGCACAGTACCTCACCAAATCTTCCACATCACCAAAACCCGTTGCCAGTAATTGGTTGAGCGTGCTACAAACTTCCGCGCAAACCCTGTCTGTACGAATACAGCTTACCATCATTTTTACATTTTCATCATCTAGGCACGCATCTGCACAATAGTTGCAGTGGTTGATGCAATTGCCCAAGGCGTGAAGTAGTTTTTCATTTTTCATCATATTTCGTTTTATTGTGAAAAATCAAATTACCAAATTCACGGGATTTTCTATATTAAGAAAACTATAAAATAGATTTTGCCTTATTCAGCGCCCGGTTTATGGTCGTCGATTACTTGTTGATCGCGGTATCTGCAGCAGGGATCTATTTTCTCATAAATCTCATCTTTTGCTTTTATATCTTGGGTATCATGACCAGTATCAGCAATGCTCTGCTGAATTTTGGTCAAATCGGTTTTCCCTTCGTTATAAATCAAATCCAATTGATGGGTCTCTACATTCCAGGTTGCAGATTTAACGCCTTTTGCTTTAATAGAAGCTTTTTCAATTCGCTCTTTACACATTCCGCAAACGCCATCTACTTCAATTGTAGCCTTTGCATTTTTGTTTTGGCCAAAACCTGTGATTCCAATAAAGAGAATTCCTAAAATTGCAATTAATTTCTTCATTATTTCTATTTTTAAAATTTATAATTAATTAATACTATATCTTAAACCTGCATAATACGAACTGCCAAAAACGGGGCCATAAACATAGGTTGTATCAAAAGTTTTTCCAAAGGGATTATCACTACCCACAATGGGGTTCTGTTGTGTTACATTCGTAATATTTTCACCTCCTACATAAATTTCAAAATTAGACGAAAAAACCTTCGTTATCTGTGCATTTAGTGTAGCAACTGAAGGTGAAAATTCGGAAAGTCCAATAGTATTCAAATACGTTTCCGTGGAAGCAAATCGCTGTTCGCCCAAATAATTGAACGTAGCGTCAAATTTCCAGTTGCCACCTTTTGCACTTTGATGTGTTTCGTAGGAAGCATTTGCAAAAAAACGGTGATTGGGCGTTAAAGGTGTTTGCTTTCTACCGCTCAAATATGTTGTTTCAACGTCGTAATATTTATAGGCCAATCTCACATCAAAATGCTCAAAAGGATTGTAATTAAATTCTACCTGAAAATTATTCGAATAACTTTCTCCATCCAAATTATAAAAATTTACTTCTGAAGGATTTTCCCAATCCACAACTATTTGGTTTACAAAATCGGTTCTATAAAAATCAAAGGTAACATCCCCCTTTCTATTGAAAAGATTAAATCCTTGCAAATAAGAAAAGCCATAATTCCAAGCAATCTCTGGATCGAGTCCATAAATTTTTCCACCGTTGCCCAAAATCTTCAAGCTGCGCGAAGTGGCAAAAAGTTGCTGGTTTTCTGTAAATATATTGGCACTTCGCTTCCCTCTTCCCGCCGAAATTCTGAAAGCAGATTTTTCCCAGGGCGTATAGCGCAAATGGAAACGCGGGGTTACAAAAGTTCCCAATCTATTATGTACATCTGCACGGATGCCGGCCGTAAAATTTAAGTCGCCCAAATTATCAAAATTGTACTCAAAGAAAGCTCCCACCGAATTCTCAACTCTACTAAAGTTTTCTGTTAAAACCAATTCGTCGTACCCATCATAAGTTGCGCTTAAACCTGTTTTTATCTTGTGCCGCGAATCGCTGATGATTGAATTGTAAAGCAAATTGACATACAAACTATTGTGCTGAATATTGTAATCATTCAATCCAAAATAAGACTCTTGGTCGTGATGGCTGTAAGCCAATTGCAAACCACCCGTACGCCAAGGAATATCTGGGTTTACAAAACCAAATTTTCCCGATACATCAAATCTTTGGGTTTTTATCTCACTTCCCCAAGCGTTCGTAGTTCCACGGTCCCTATTCGGGTAAAAAAATGTTTGGCCTGTCTTTTTTTCATCGTTCAGATATCTTACATTAAAAAAACCAACATAACCGTTTTCAGTGTCGGTGTATTGCCAACGGTTCATCACGTTTACCTGCTGCATTAATGGCGCATCGAGAAAAGAATCATTATTTTTATCAAATTCTGTTTCGCGCATATTTCCGTGTATGTAAAGCCCAGTACTCCATCGTTCGCTTACTTTTGTGTTTAGGTGCGTATTCAACTCAAACCGCCCATTTCCAGAGCCATATGCATTTACAAAAAGTTTATCGTCCATCATGGGTTTTTGCAGTTCGGCGTTTATTTGTCCTGCAATACTTTCATAACCATTCACCACACTTCCGGCTCCTTTGGTAATCTGAATACTTTCTACCCAAGTACCGGGAATAAAACTTAAACCATAGGTCTGTGAAGCCCCGCGAATGCTTGGAACGTTTTCAGTGGTAATTAAAATATACGGACTGGTAAGCCCAAGCATTTTAATTTGCCGTGTGCCTGAAATAGCGTCCGCAAAGTTTACATCGATAGAAGGGTTCGTTTCAAAGCTTTCAGCCAAATTACAACAAGCAGCTTTTAAAAGTTCGGCACTACTTACATTCAATACATTCGTAGCTTGAATGAAAGAACGCGAAGTTGCTTTCTGTCTCGCCGTAACCGTAACCTCGTCTAAATTGGCTGTAGAGGTAAGGGAGTGCCTTATTTTTTTGGTGGAATTTACTGAGATAGTGTCGGTTTTATAACCTACAAAACTTATGACCATTTTTTTGTAATCTGGTTTGTAGGGAATTTCAAAATTACCATCAAAATCGGTCACGGTTCCCACTTGGGTATTCAACCAATAAACATTTGCACCACCAAGTGGAACTTCTTTGTTATCGATATCTTCAGTAATGGTTCCCGTTATTTTTTCTTGTGAAAAAACGCAGAGCGGAAGTACAAAAAATATATATAGTAGGTTTTTCATTTTTTTAAATTTTTGCACCGCGCAACCGCAAGGCATTGGTTATAACTGAAACCGAACTAAAACTCATGGCCAGAGCAGCAATCATTGGTGATAATAATATTCCAAAAACTGGATAGAGCACTCCGGCGGCAAGCGGTACGCCGAGTGTGTTATAAATCAAAGCGAAAAATAGGTTTTGCTTAATGTTTCGCATCACTTTTTCACTTAAGTGAAAAGCTTTTACAATGCCTTGCAAATCACCTTTTACCAAGGTTATTCCTGCGCTTTCTATGGCAACATCGGTTCCTGTTCCCATCGCGATGCCCACATCACTTTTTGCCAAAGCGGGCGCATCATTTATACCGTCGCCGGCCATTGCAATCATTTTGCCTTCAGCTTGTAATTTTTCAACTACTTCCAATTTATTCTGCGGAAGCATATCCGCTTTAAAGTCGGCGAGATTTAATTCGGAAGCTACCGATTTTGCAGTATCGTAATTATCGCCCGTTAGCATAATAACTTCAATTCCTTTTTGCTGAAGTTCATTGATTGCCTTTTTACTGGTTTCCTTTATTTTATCGGCAATCACAACGTAGCCCACTACTTTTCCATCAATAGAAAGCATCGGTACCGTTTTGCCTCTTTTCTGTTCTTCGGAAATTTCTTTTTGAAATGCTTCGGAAATATCTGCACCCGCTTCCTCCATCATCTTTTCGTTTCCGAGTGCAATCTTTTTTCCGTTGATAGTTCCAGTAACACCTTTTCCGGTAACCGAATTGAAATCTGTTGTTTTTAATGCCGAAGCTTCGGAATTGAAGTTTTTCTCATTTCCATATTTTACGGTAGCTTCAGCCAGCGGGTGTTCACTATTTTGATTGAGCGAAACAATATATTGGAGCGCCTCCTCTTCCGAAAATCCTTTCAGGGCACCTACTTTTTCAACGGATGGTTTCCCTTCGGTAATAGTTCCGGTTTTGTCAATAATCAAAACGTCAATTTTATTAAGAGTTTCGAGCGCTTCAGCGTTTTTAATCAACACGCCGTTTTGAGCGCCCTTTCCTACTCCAACCATCACCGACATTGGCGTAGCTAGTCCCAAAGCACAAGGGCAAGCAATTATCAAAACTGCAATGGCATTTACCAAAGCATATACATATTTTGGATCGGGGCCAAAAATTGCCCAAACCGCAAAGGTTATTATCGAAATTAGAACCACAATCGGTACAAACCACCCAGAAATTTTATCTGCCAGTTTTTGAATAGGCGCGCGACTGCGGCTGGCTTTGTTTACCATTTCAATTATTTGCGAAAGCAGTGTATCACTGCCCACTCTTTCAGCTTTCATCACAAAAGTTTGTTTCCCGTTTATTGTTCCAGAACTCACTTTGTCACCCTCAGCTTTTGAAATGGGAACAGGTTCGCCGGTAATCATAGACTCGTCAATAGAGCTTTCACCCTCCAGAATGCTTCCATCCACAGGGATCTTTTCTCCCGGCTTAACACGGAGTTTATCCCCTACTTCAATTTTATCGATTGCAATGGTTTCTTCTTTTCCGTCGACAATCCGAACAGCTTTGTTGGGAGCCAACTTCAGCAATTCTTTAACTGCGGAATTGGTCCGGTTGTGTGCTCTTGCTTCCAAAACCTGCCCCATTAAGACCAAAGTGAGGATTACTGTTGCTGCTTCAAAATACACATGAACAGTTCCTGATTCGGTTTTAAATTGCGCTGGAAAAAAATCTGGAAATAACATTCCGAAAACGCTGAAAACCCACGCCACTCCAGCACCAATGCCAATGAGAGTAAACATATTTAAGTTCCAAGTTTTTATGGAACGATAGGCGCGTTCAAAAAACATCCACGTGGTGTAAAAAACCACTGGAATTGAAAGACCGAATTGTACCCAGTTCCAATAACTCATTGGCATTAAATCGTATAATGGATTGTTTGGAATCATCTCGGACATTGCTATCAAAAAGATAGGAGCAGTAAAAGCAATTGCTAGCCAAAACTTTTTAAGCAAGGCTTTATAACTTTTGCTTTCGGCGGTTTCATCTGATTCCTTTGGCACCAAATCCATTCCGCAGATTGGGCAAGAACCGGGTTCATCGCGAACTATTTCGGGATGCATTGGGCAGGTGTACTCCGTTGCGGAACTTGTTGAAGTTTTTGCCTCCTCCACCAAGTCCATACCGCAGACGGGACAATCACCGGGTTTATTGTAGGTTTTCTCGCCTTCGCAGTGCATTGGGCAGTAAAAAGTACCCGAACTACCTTGTTTGGCTCGTTTTTCTTCCTTTTTCAGCTGATGTATTTTTGCCGCTTCCGCATCTTCGGGAAGGGAAATACTGTATCTTCCACCATCGACTTCCAAAGCTTTTTCAAAAATATTCAATGGAAGATGCTTTTCCATCTCAATGACCGCTTCGGCTTTTTCAAGATTTACCGATGCGTTGGTAACGCCTTCAACCTCACTCAACGTCTGCTCTACGTGACCTCGGCAGCCGTTACAGGTCATTCCGTGTATTTTATATGTGTGTTTCAATTTATTTAATTTTAAATCTATATTTCAGCGAATTGTTGAATCAGTATTTTATGACACAACAAGGTTACATCTCACATAAATGAAATGCAAATACTAAAAGATTTATAAAATCAAATCAGGAAAGTCTCGTACAGAATATTTAAATCCTGTTCGAGCGGTGGCGGACTATAATCCGCGAAGAAGATTTTTTTGGCGGAAGTAATTTCAACTTCCTTTACCACAAAAACTGAAACGAAGGTAGCTACAAAAGTTTTGTTCAATTTTAAATCAAACGAGGCTTTTGCAAAATTATCGTCAGTCTGTATTTTGGTAATATGGTTTTTACAGCAACCGTGGGTTTCTGAAGCAACACTCTCACCATCACAGACTGCTGTAGGAGCTTCTTCCTCCATTCCGCAGGAAAGGTGTGTCTCTCCTAAAGTAACCTCAGCCATCATTTCCATTCCACCGCAGAAGTGCTGCGCATAAGCTATTCCTGAACTGCTGGCAAGCATAAGTATAGACAGAAGTATGGAAATGATTTTTTTCATGCTTTCGCAAAATTACAAAAAAAAGCCTTCTTGAAAAGAAGGCTTTATAAAATAAAAATACGTTTACTTATTTATTGTCCGAATTGTTAACAATAGCTTCAGCATTCTCGATAGCTGCATTCATCTTTTGCCTAAGTTCGACAACACTTTTTTCATAGTCAGTAAGGAGTTTTTCCTTCTCGGGCGATAAGGTTTCACCCTTATTAATTTCCTCAAATGTGAAATCGCTTCCAAAATTTTTCATCCACTGCATCATGTTATCATTGGCTGATTTAAGTTGAAAAATAGCTGCGGTTTTTGTACTATCCGGATTGATGGAATCAAGCTGTGCGCTAATTTTTCCCTGCAGTTCACCAATGGTACTCATTTTTGGCATTAATTCGTCGTGAATGGCAACGATGCTGTCCATTCTCGATGATTTATTTTCAAGTGACTTTTCCTTCTTGCCATCATTACAAGCTGTTATAAAAGACAAAATCATTAATGTAAAGAGAAGCTTTTTCATGATTAAAATTTAAAATTTATTCGCAAAATTATTAAAAATATCTTTAAGATTTATACTTCTGAAAATAAAAAGCAGGGAGCAAAATAAGCAGAAATAAAGGCTGGATTAAAAACCTCCTTACATAAAACAGCAAGAAATGACCACTTGATCCTTCGGAAGTGAAAATTATAAAACTAAATGCCATAAAGAGTATTGCGAAAAGAAAACTATAAAGTATGAGCGACAATTTAATGATTTCCCTATCCCTAAAAATCATCCAAATAATAGCTAAGGAAATAATCGTGTTCAGCAAAAAGCGGAGCGCTATTCCGGTCTGCAGGGCAAAAGTGTCCATTTTAGGCAACGGCATGAATTTGTAATCCATTTCAAAAAAATGAAGCAATGGGTCGTAAAACAGGGTGTTTTCAAAAGCGCGGATTAGTACCAGCAGACCTGCAAGAATTATAACCGCAAATATTTTTAGAGTCCTTTTCATTTAGCTGAATTTGGTTTCAGCATTCGCACCCAAATCATCCATAAAATAAAAACCATACTATAAATTATGCCTGGAAAAACTACGGAATGCAGTAAGTTTTCATATTGTGGGTATTTATAAAGTGCCACGGTAAGGATAGCAATGCGAAGTAAATTCACAATATAAATCAATACCACTCCAGCAAAAAGAAACAACAATGTTTTTTTAAAATTTTCCGCGAAAGCGATAATAAAAGCAATAAATAGAATGATAACACTAATGGAATTGCAGCCTTCCACAATATTCACGGTATATTTATTATCAATGGTCAATAACATTCCCTGTGCTATCGAGTCTGGTACTAAAATTGAATTATACCCGAAGGCATCCAATACAGCACTGCTCTGCTTTGCAACAAGATTAGTTACAAAATCAGGAAAGTAATTGCCGTTCTCCGAAACTTTTAAATACAGTCCATACAAGACACTCATTAAAAGATATGAGCCCATAAAAAGCACCACAAAGCGAATTACGGTTTTGTATTTTTCTAAAAGTTTCTTCAAAAAGTAGAATTTGGCATTGTGGTTCCCTGCAATTTAAAATTGAAAATATTTAAAATTTCAAGCTTTCGTATTTAACAAAAATACAGGATTTGTTTTTGGTGCTTGTAAGAGATTTAAAATACTTTTGCCAAACTAATCGAGATAATAAAAAAACCTATGCCTTTTTCACATTTAAAACCTAAAGTACAGACTATTCTCTCAAATGAGAATGAACCGGCAGAACAGCGCTTAAAAGAGGTTTGCGAATTGCTTCAATCCTCTGTAGGGTATTATGACTGGGTTGGGTTTTACTTTGCAAATGAGGCCGAACAAACGCTACATTTAAAAGCATTTGCAGGCGAACCAACAGACCATACCGTTATTCCCTTCGGAAAAGGAATTTGCGGACAAGTGGCCGTTAGCAATAAAAATTTTGTGGTACCCGATGTAAAAGCTCAGGACAATTACATTGCGTGCAGCATCACTGTAAAATCTGAAATTGTAATTCCGCTTTTCAAGGATGGAAAAAACATTGGGCAGATCGATATCGATTCGCACGTAGAAGACCCTTTTTCACCTGAAGACGAGCGCTTTTTGGAATGGGTCAATGAAGAAGTTGCGAAAATTCTATAACTACATTCCCGTTCTGATTGCTTCAACAGGATCTAATTTTGAGGCTGAAATAGCAGGAAGAATTCCCGAAATTAAACCGATTGCGGCAGAAATTGCGGTTCCAATGAACATATTCCAAGGGGAAAGTACAAATTCGAAATCGCCCGTAAAACTTGATGCAATTATTGAAACGATAAAAACCAAAAACAGCCCGATCAATCCGCCAATTACAGAAAGAATTACTGCTTCAAATAAAAATTGGAAAAGGATAAATTTATTCTTTGCACCCAAAGATTTTTGAATTCCAATCAAATTGGTGCGTTCCTTTACACTTACAAACATAATATTTGCAATCCCAAAACCGCCCACAAGCAGTGAAAATCCACTGATTATTAAACCAATTATATTCATACTTCCGGTAATTTCATCTATAAAATCAGCAAAGCCCTGCAATTGATTTATAAAAAAGTTACTTATTTCGTCTGGTTTCAACCCGCGCTTGGTTCGCAGCTGCTGGTTTAGCATTGCTTTAAATTCAGCAATATCCACATCTTTTTCGGGTTTTATTACAATCTGCGGAAAGGTGTTTTTGTTATTATCGCCATAGATTCTTCGCACCACATTTACGGGCATCCAAATAGAGGTATCTTTAGAATTTCCAAATAAACCTGCCCCTTCCTTTTCCAATACACCTATAACTTTGAACTTTCTACCGTAAACACGTACTTCCTTCCCTATAGCGGTTGCAGCATCACCAAAAAGCTGGTTGGCAATTTCATCTCCCAAAACTATGACCATTGAACCGCTATTTGATTCAGATCCATTAAAAAAACGGCCCTCGGAAAGCTGCAATGATTCAATGTAATAATAACTATCTGTTACCGCACCAATAGGCACATTATCTACTTGCCTATCTTCGTATTTTACGCTTTCATTCGGTACATTCAGTGTAAAGGTTGCAGCTTCAACATTAGGGGTATTTCGTTCGAGATATTGGTATTCATCAAAAGTTACATCGGGGAATTGTTGCCATTTCCAACGCGGAATATCCGTCGGTCCAAAGTTGAAACGCATAATAATTATTGTGCTATTGTCTAGCCCGCTGATGCTGCCCTCAATTTCACGTTTTAAGGAATCAACCGCCGCCAATACCGCGATAATGGAAAAAATACCGATTGTAACGCCCACCAACGAAAGAAAAGTCCGTAATTTATTGTTCCGAAGCGCATTGAGCGCAAAATTGAAACTTTCCTTTAAAACGCGAAGGTATATTAGCATTTATAACTTTTGATTAATGATTGAGAGTTTTCAACTTTCAACTCCCAATGGGTTGATAAAATTATGAAAAGTAAGACGTTTTCTCTGTTGTTATGTTACAAATTTACTATGCAATTATGTACTTTTGCTCCTTAATTTTCGATAATGAACAGTTCCAAAAAGATTACATCCGCTTTAATTTCCGTATTCAGCAAAGAAGGCCTGGCCCCAATTGTTAAAAAACTACACGAACAGAACGTAAAAATCTACTCTACCGGAGGTACCGAAAAGTTTATAAATGACCTTGGCATTGAAGTAATTGCGGTAGAAGACATTACAGATTATCCTTCCATCTTGGGCGGGCGCGTAAAGACACTTCACCCAAAAGTTTTTGGTGGAATTTTAAATAGACAGGACCACCAAGGTGATGTGGCTGAAATGCAGCAATACAATATTCCGCAGATAGACGCGGTAATTGTAGATTTGTATCCTTTTGAAAAAACGGTTGCATCTGGAGCTTCGGAAGCAGATATTATTGAAAAAATAGATATCGGCGGAATTTCCTTGATTCGAGCCGCAGCAAAGAATTTTAAAGATACCATTTGTGTTTCCTCTGTGGACGATTATGCAGAGTTTTTGGAATTGATTTCAGCAAACAATGGCGAAATTTCCTTAAAAGACCGCAAACGTTTTGCTGCAAAATCTTTTAACGTTTCATCAAATTACGACACCGCAATTTTCAATTATTTCAACAAAGAAGAAAAATTGCCGGCTTTTAAACTGAGCGAAACCAACGGACAGGAATTGCGTTACGGCGAAAATCCGCACCAAAAAGGATATTTCTTCGGAAATTTTGATGAAATGTTCACCAAACTTCACGGAAAGGAACTGAGCTACAACAACCTTTTGGACGTTGATGCAGCGGTAAATTTGATGAATGAATTTAAAGGCGAAGCACCCACATTTGCCATTTTAAAACACAACAATGCCTGCGGAATTGCACAACGAGAAACCGTGCAGCAGGCTTATATGGCAGCATTGGCAGGCGATCCAGTTTCAGCCTTCGGTGGAATATTAATTGCGAATGTTGAAATTGACGAAGCAACCGCAAACGAAATCCACGACCTTTTCTGCGAAGTGGTAATAGCACCTTCATTTTCAGCAAAAGCACAGGAAATTTTAGAAGGAAAAAAGAACCGAATTTTGTTGGTTCAAAAAGAAATTGAACTACCTTCAACAACCGTTAGAACTTGTTTGAATGGTATTTTGGTTCAAGACAAAGACAGTATTACCGACAGCGCCCAAATTTTAACGCACGCAACGAACAATAAACCTAATTCAGAAGAGTTAGATGATTTGTTATTTGCTTCCAAAATTTGTAAGCACACCAAGAGCAATACCATTGTATTGGCAAAAGGGAAACAACTTTGTGCCAGCGGAACCGGCCAAACCAGCCGCGTTGATGCGTTACGGCAAGCCATAGAAAAAGCAAAAGCCTTTAATTTTAACCTTGAAGGTGCCGTTATGGCGAGTGATGCTTTTTTTCCGTTTCCCGATTGTGTGGAAATTGCGGACAAAGCAGGAATAAAAGCAGTAATCCAGCCAGGAGGTTCAATAAAGGATCAATTGAGCATCGATTATTGCAACGAAAATGAAATGGCTATGGTATTTACCGGAACGCGTCATTTTAAGCATTAAATTTTATTACATTTGTTTAAAACCAAACTTAACACGTTAACTTTCAACACCACCGACTAAAACTATGGGATTTTTTGACTTCCTGACTGAAGAAATAGCCATTGACCTTGGTACTGCAAATACCCTGATAATCCATAACGACAAAGTCGTTGTGGATGCGCCTTCAATTGTTGCGCGCGACAGAACTACTGGGAAAATAATCGCCGTGGGCCGAGAAGCCGCAATGATGCAGGGTAAAACCCACGAAAACATCAAGACAATTCGCCCTTTAAAAGATGGTGTAATTGCAGATTTTGACGCAAGTGAAAAGATGATAAACATGTTTATCAGCGATATTCCTGCATTAAAAAAGAAATGGCTGAAACCTTCGTTGCGAATGGTGGTTTGTATTCCCAGTGGAATTACCGAAGTGGAAATGCGCGCGGTTAAGGAAAGTGCAGAACGCGTTAACGGAAAAGAAGTTTATTTGATTCACGAGCCTATGGCAGCCGCCATTGGTATTGGTGTTGACATTATGCAACCAAAAGGAAATATGGTTGTAGACATAGGAGGTGGAACGACCGAAATTGCCGTAATCGCACTTGGTGGTATTGTTTGCGACAAATCAATAAAAATTGCAGGCGACGTTTTCACGAACGATATTGTGTATTATATGCGCACGCAGCATAACCTTTATGTGGGTGAAAGAACTGCTGAAAAAATAAAGATTCAAATAGGTGCAGCTACAGAAGATCTTGAACTTCCACCAGATGAAATGGACGTGCAAGGTCGCGATTTGCTTACGGGGAAACCAAAACAAGTTCAAACTTCCTATAGAGAAATTGCAAAAGCTTTGGACAAATCCATCCTTCGAATTGAGGATGCAGTTATGGAAACCCTTTCGCAAACGCCACCGGAACTCGCCGCAGATATATACAACACTGGGATTTATCTTGCAGGTGGTGGATCGATGCTACGCGGATTGGATAAAAGGCTTTCGCAAAAAACCGATCTTCCGGTTTATATTGCCGAAGACCCGCTTCGCGCCGTAGTTCGCGGTACAGGAATTTGCTTAAAAAACCTGAATAAGTATAAAAGCGTACTGATTAAATAATTTTTCAGAAGAAACCATTTCTCTGAAAAACTTAAATAGAATAATTGCCCATTTATGGCGTTGCTCCCATTAGAAAGCAGAATATTTTAACCCCAAACAGCAATGCAGCAGATTATATTTTTCTTCATTCGGAATAAAAATTTCCTGCTGTTTGCCGTGCTTTTCACAATTTCTGTAGCGCTTACCATTCAAACGCACAACTATCACAACGATAAATATATTAGTTCTGCAAATTTTATAACTGGAGGGATATATAGCTTCAGAAATAATATTACCGATTACTTAAATCTCGGGAAGGAAAACGAACAATTGCTTCAGGAAAATTTAATGCTTCGGAAGAAATTGGATCAATTTAAGGAGGTTGTAAACGTTGAAAAACTGGACAGCACCGTTCTTCCGAATAAATTTACATATTACACTGCACGAGTTATCAACAATAACTATTCAAAAACTAAAAACCAGCTTACGCTTGATAAAGGCCAAAGTGATAGCTTAAAAATTGATTTGGGTGTAATTTCTTCAAAAGGAATTGTGGGCATTGTAAGTGATGTTTCCGAAAATTACGCAACTGTGCAATCTATTTTGAATACTGAAAGTAGAGTAAATGCAAAGCATAAGAATTCGGGACATTTTGGCTCTCTTAAATGGGACACCAAAAAACCGAACGTAATTCAATTAGTGGACATTCCAAGAATTGCACCCCTTGCCAAAGGCGATACAATTGTAACTAGTGGGCGCTCTACTATTTTTCCTGAGGGTATTTTAATAGGCACTATAAAAGATTTTCAACTTGACAAAGACAATAATTACTATTATGTAAACATCGATCTGTTTAATGATATGACTAGTCTGGAGCACGTGTACTTAATTGAAAATAAGGAAGCAAAAGAAATATTGGAACTGGAAAAAGGAGTGGAAGATGTCGAACAGTGATATAATTATAAATATAGTTCGTTTTATACTGTTGGTTTTTCTTCAGGTGCTTCTGCTTAACAATATAAACCTGGCAGGATACATTAATCCATATGTTTATATATTATTTATAGTTCTTTATCCCTTAGATGGCAACAAAGGACTTTTGATTTTTCTAAGTTTTCTTTTGGGGCTTTCCATAGATATTTTTGAAGATTCCGGTGGCGTACACGCTGCTGCCTGTGCCTTCATTGCCTACATTCGGCCCGTGGTTTTAAAATATTCATTCGGGGTGAGTTATGAGTACAATAGTATAAAAATCAAGAAAGCCGACCCTATGGAAAGGCTTACCTATATTGCATCTTTAGTTTTTATGCACCATTTTGTAATGTTTTCTTTGGAAATTTTTAGCTTTAAGCATATACTGCTATTGCTGAAGTCTACGTTGTTTTCAGGGTTATTTACCATAATTGTGATAGTTAGCACAATGATTCTTTTCAATAGACAATCATCATGAGAAAATTTGTATTAATAGCGTTGGTTTTGCTGGGCGGCGTGCTTTTTACCGCAAGGCTATTCTATTTACAGATTTATGATGCTTCTTCAGATTCGCTTTCACAAAATAGCGCTATCAAAGTAATGTATGATTATCCGCAGCGCGGCTATATGTTTGACCGAAATATGAAACTCTTGGTTTCCAACCAACCTTCGTATGATGTGATGGTGATTCCGCGCGATGTGAAACCGCTTGACACATTGGAGTTTTGCGGCCTGTTGAAAATCACAAAGGAAGAATTCAAGGAAATTCTTCATAAAGCACGAGTCTATTCTCCAAGATTGCCCTCTGTTGTTATCCCCCAACTAAATAAAGCAGATTACGCTTCCCTTTCAGAAAAAATGTATAAGTATGAAGGGTTTTACATTCAGCGGCGTTCCCTTCGCGAATATCAAGTGGACCATTCAGCAAATGTAATGGGCTATATTGCCGAAGTAAACAATGCAATCATTGAAAAAAACCCATATTACCAAATGGGCGAGCTTATTGGTACTGCAGGTGTTGAAAAGGAATATGAAGAAGTATTGCGCGGTGTAAAAGGTGTAAAATATATTCAGAAAGACCGCTTCAACAGAGATATAGGCCCATACAAAGAAGGTATTTTTGACACTTTACCCGAACGTGGTCACGATGTACAATTGACCATTGATGCCGTACTTCAAAAATATGGCGAAGAATTAATGATTCACAAACGGGGCGGTATCGTTGCAATTGAGCCCGAAAGTGGCGAAATACTAGCATTGATAACTGCACCAAGTTATGACCCTTCACTTTTGGTGGGACGCGATCGATCAAAGAATTTTACAAAACTGTGGTATGATACTATCAGCAAGCCGCTTTATGATCGAGTTTTAATGGGTGAATATCCTCCGGGGTCACCCTTTAAGACTTTAACAGCGCTTATTGGCTTACACGAAAACGTTGTAGATACACTTGATACTTTTGCCTGCTATCACGGCTATCGTTACGGAAATCGAACTTTGGGCTGCCACTCCCACCCTAGCCCCCTTGCAATGGTGGGCGGAATTGCAAATAGTTGCAATGCTTATTTCTGCAATGTCTACAAACGTATTATCGATAAATATCCCAATCCACGTGAAGGTATTGATCATTGGCGCGAAGGGCTATTAAGTTTTGGCCTAGGTGATTTTTTGGGTTACGATCTTCCGAGTGGTAAACGAGGCAATATTCCTACTTCAAATTATTACAATAAAATTCACGATTATCCGGCGCACAATTGGTCTTCATTGGCAACCATTTCAAACGCTATTGGGCAAGGAGAAGTTTTGCTTACGCCTATGCAAATGGCAAACTTTACCGCAGCTATCGCAAATCGCGGTTATTATTATACGCCCCACATAATTAAAAACATTATTGGGCCAGACACCATTCCACAGAAATTTAAAGAAAAACATTACACCACAGTGGAACCCGAACACTTCAAGCCCGTGGTGGAAGGTATGTTTCAAGTTTACAAACGCGGTACTGCATCTTCCATACAAATTCCGGGAATAGATATTTGTGGAAAAACGGGAACGGCGGAAAATTTTACTAAAATTGATGGTAAACGTGTTCAATTAACAGATCATTCCATTTTTGTGGCTTTTGCACCAAAAGACAACCCGAAAATAGCAATCGCTGTTTTTGTTGAAAATGGCTATTGGGGATCCCGATGGGCAGGACGGATTGCCGGGCTTATGATTGAAAAATATCTGAAAGGGGAAATAACCCGAACCGATATGGAAAAATACGTATTGGAAGGAAGTTTGGAAGCAGAATACGCAAAACCCTACAGCGGGCAACCTTTTTCAATCAATCGCTAATGGCAGGGAGCAGAACATATGTGCGGTTTGATTGGCTGATGATTTTTATGTACATCGCCCTTGTTGTAATGGGGTGGATAAATATCTATTCCGCCTCACTAAGCGATACTGCAAAAGGTTTTTGGGACTTTGACCAAATTTATGCCCGCCAGTTTATGTTTATTGGTTTCAGTGTCATTCTCATTATTTTTTTGCTTGCCATAGAATCAAAGTTTTACGAAAAATTCGCAAGTGTTTTTTATATCATTTCATTAGTTTCTTTATTGGGACTTTTTATTTTCGGAAAAAATATTTCGGGAGCAACTTCTTGGTATGCTTTCGGAAGCTTTAGCCTTCAGCCCAGTGAATTTGCAAAAGCCGCAACTGCTCTGGCACTCGCAAAATATGTGAGTGATATTCAAACCAATATGCAAGAATTGAAGCATCAAATTGCAGCTTTTATCATTATAGCCTTGCCTGCTATTTTGATTGTTCCACAGCCAGACCCCGGAAGCGCCTTAATTTATGCCGCTTTCGTCTTTACGCTTTACAGAGAAGGATTGCACGGGGTTTACCTTTTGTTAGGCTTATTTGCGGTTATGCTTTTTGTTTCTACCCTTGCATTTGGTGCGGTATGGGTAGCGGTCGCAATCGTGCTCATTGGTGGTATCATTTTTTTTAGAAATAGAAAAAAGCGTCCCAGTATTATTAAATATGCTTTAATTGCCGTGGGGTGCATTGCCTTTGCTTTTTCGGTGAGTTATATTTTTAATAATGTTTTTGAACAGCGTCACCGGGATCGCTTCAACATTGTTTTGGGGAAAGAAGTAGATGCCCGTGGAATAGGCTACAACACACACCAAAGTGAAATTGCAATTGCCAACGGAGGCTGGCTCGGGAAGGGCTGGACGCAGGGTACGCAAACGAAAGGAAACTTTGTTCCGGAACAACACACAGATTATATATTTAGCACCGTGGGCGAAGAATGGGGCTTTGTGGGAAGCATGATTGTAATTCTGCTATTTGTCGGGCTCATTCTTCGTATTATTTTCAAAGCCGAAAAGCAGAAATCGCAATTTGGGAGGGTTTATGGATACAGCGTTGCCGCTATTCTATTCTTTCACTTTTTTGTAAATGTGGGGATGGTTACGGGTATTTTTCCAACGGTGGGGATTCCGCTACCATTTTTTAGTTACGGAGGCTCAGCACTCTGGGGCTTTACCATTTTGCTCTTTATTTTTGTGAAGTTGGACGGGGCGAATTATCATTATTCGTAAAAAAGGAAAAAAAATATCGTTATTACAAACGATAGCTGAAAAAGCACACCCTATTTCCTCCCCCAGGCTTTTAAATTGAGCATTTGCTCTAGTTTATTTTCAATGGAATCTGGCAGTTGCGGAAAAAAATCGATTCCGGTTTTGGCTTCCACTTCGTCAATGGAAACAGCGTATTCATAAAAAGATTCGCTTGATGCACTATTTGGCATCAAAAAAGCAATGGCTTTATAATTTCCATCAGAAGCATCCACTACTATTTTGTAAAATTCATTTGGGACAGAAACATTTTCATCACCGATGGTTTTCATATCTCCTTTTAAAACCCCTCCCGTCACTATATACACTCCATCATATTTTGCGGCCCAATAGCGAACTTTTTGCTCCAAACGGTTCCAGATTCCCGCATTAAAATCGTGATCCTGCGGACTTATATTACTGGTTAAAAACGTTTCATTATAAGCTTCAAAAGACATTCTTCTGTCGCCGGCTGGGCAAAGATGGCCTCGGTCGTATCCAGAGTTTTTGTAGTTACGCCAATCGGCCGATTCTGTTTTTACTTTTGTATCTTGAATAAAATAAGGTCGTTCAAATTCATTTTTAGTCAAATCGCTTTTTTTCAATTCATAAGCCACCCACTCTGCCTGTTCGTTTTCTTCGGAATAGGATAGCGTAAAAAAGTTATGTTTTACAATGGCTCCCGTGGTTGAAGTAGGAAGAAACGAGTCGTCAAATTCTTCAGAGGTATTATTTGTAGTTTTTGAAATTTCTGAAGTGGAAATGTTTTCTTCGCCCAAAAAATCGTCTGCATAATACAATGCAACGGTTACGATTATAATTACTAAGGGGTAAATGTATTTTCTATTCATTTAAATTCTGTTAAGCATTCCGAACATCCATTGCATCCCGAAGTGCATTGCCAATCAACATAAAAGCGGTAACAAGGCTCATAATAGCCAAACCGGGAATAAGGGCAAGATACGGCTTCCCTAAAATAATATAAGAATAGTGGTCTTTAATAATGCCGCCCCAGCTTGGCATTGGCGGTTGTGCGCCTATTCCCAAAAAAGACAGTCCGCTTTCAATAAGAATGGCACTCGCAAAATTGGCCGCGGAAATAATAATAACCGGTGCCATGCTATTTGGCAAAATATGTTTTACAATTATTCTGAAATCGTTAAAGCCCAACGCTCGGGCAGCGGTAACGTACTGCATCTGCTTAACGCCCATTACCTGTCCACGCACCACACGGGCAACTTCTACCCACATGGTAAGCCCAACTGCGATAAAAACCTGCCAAAAACCTTTTCCGAGCGCTAAGGTGATAGCGATTACCAATAATAGCGTAGGGATAGACCAAGTAACATTAATAAGCCACATGATAGCTGCGTCTATCCTTCCGCCAAAATAACCAGCAACTGCTCCAAGGGATATTCCAATTACTAAAGAAATGAAAACCGCTACAAAGCCTATGGCCAAAGAAATACGAATACCAATGAGCATTCGGCTCAACAGGTCGCGACCGTATTTATCGGTACCGAGGAGGAATTTTTTTTCTGAAATATATTTGCCGGAAATTTCATCGGCGGATGATGCATCTGGAAAAAGTGAAAGGAGGTATTCCTTTTGCAAACCTCCGGTTCCATCGGGTGTGTACTCGATAATTTCAATAGAATTTTCTTTTATGCTAAAATTTGAAATTGGAATTTCAGTATCAGCATTTTTTTTTCCAAAAAAGAAAACCGATAATGGGTTCTGCTCTTCTACTTTTACTGGTATGGTAAGCATTTGCACAGAAAAACCCGGGTTTTTTGAATGAATGGAAAGATGCATCTGGTTTGCGTTTTCTGAATTATCGGGCGCCAAAGCATACGCAAAAATCGCTACCAAAACACAAAGTGACAAAAAGCACAAACTGAAAACGCCCCAAAAGTTTTTTTTGAACTTTCGGAGCGCTATCTTAGTTAATGAAGTAGTGTTTTTCACACTTCAAATTTAGTAAAAATTAGTGTGTTTCATTCAGAAACACCCATTCGGTTTACATAATATTAGTTTTTAATATCCGCAACTTTTCCAGCTTTGATATTGTTGAGTTTTAAATCTTCCAATACGTGGACAGCCTCTTCAATGTACATATCCTTGCTCAAGTTTTTATGCCATCTTTTACGCTTTTCAGAAAGTGTAGTGTCCTTCTTCATTAATGCAGCTTCGTATGGCAATGATTCAAAAGTAAGATGATTATCGTATTCATCAATAGCGTCAAAACGTTTAGTTTCCTGTTTGCGCTGCTCAATCTCGGCACTGTACGTTTCGTAATTTAGATTCACTTCTTTTTCATCCCTACGAGCCTTTATCCATTGCGCATCTTCGTCAATCAGTTTTAACTGTTTGTTTTGGGCCATTCGAGCTTTGCTTTTTTGTATGGTTTCGTCATAATCTATATAACCGTCCCATAAATCATATTTTGCAGCATCGATTTTGTCATAAGGTAATGGATTGTCATAATCTCTTTCACCTACATCAATATAGCTATAGCGATCTGGCATTACCACATCACTCTTAACTCCTTCGAGTTGGGTAGAGCCTCCATTTACGCGATAAAATTTCTGAGAAGTAATTTTTAAAGCTCCCATATCGCCCAAATCATTCTTGCGAAGCCATTGATTCAAATCAATTACATTTTGAACGGTACCCTTTCCGTATGTTTGCTTACTTCCCAAAATAATGGCGCGTTTGTAGTCCTGCATTGCAGCGGCAAGAATTTCGGAAGCCGAAGCTGAAAGTTCATTCACTAAAATTACCAACGGACCGTCCCAAACAATCTCACTGTCCTTATCCTCTAGTACTTCCTTATTTCCGTTTGAAGCTACTTGCACTACGGGTCCCTTTTTTATGAAAAGTCCCGCAATATCAACAGCCGTACGCAAAGATCCGCCACCATTATCACGAAGGTCTAAAACCAAACCTTCCATTCCTTGTTCTTTCAAACGAAGAATTTCTTTTTTAACGTCAGTTGCAGCATTGCGCTCTTTGTAATTTTCCATATCAAAATAAAACTGCGGAAGGTTGATAAGTCCAAATTTGCGATCGCCTTTATCAATCAAAGACGATTTTGCGTAGGTTTCTTCAAGTTCAACTACATCGCGGGTAATAACTTTATCAGAAATAGTTCCGTCAACGTTTTTAATGGTAAGTGTAACTTTGGTGCCCTTAGGACCTTTTATCAACTTTACGGCATCGTCAATGCGCATGCCAACAATGCTCACCGCATCTTTTTCATCTTCTTGTTTCACTTTTAAAATTACATCACCTACCTCAACTTTTTCACTTCGCCAAGCTGGGCCTCCACTTATAATTTCAATAATAGTAATGTAATCGTTCTTTTTTTGAAGCCTCGCTCCAATACCTTCCAGCTTTCCAGACATACGAAGGTCGAACCTATCTTTATCGGGCGGCGCAAAATAATTTGTGTGTGGATCAAATTCTTCAACTATAGTGTTTAAATAGATTGAAAAATAGTCCTTGCGCTCCAAATCTTTAGTGAAATCAAAATATTCGTCTAAGGAACTTTTAGTGGTTTCACGAGCTTTTGCTTCAAGCTCCGCCATTGACTTATGCTCAAACGGCTCATCCGTTGATGCAGTTTTTGAATTGTTTGAAAATTCGGAAGCATCCTCCATTTCATCATCTTTATTGGCAGAAGAGGCAATTCCCTTTTCACGGTTTTTTTGATCTTCCACCAAATCATAATATGCAGAAAGTGTTGTGAACTTTAACTGCTGTTTCCAGCGTGCCTTTAATTCTTTTATGGAATTTGCATATGCAAGATTATCGTAATCAACATTTATGGTTTCATTTTCATTGAAATCGAAAGGTTTATCCAGCACTTCCGGATAAATTTTCTTTACATCTTCCATTCTTTCATTGAAACGCTCATAAACCAAATTGAAAAAAGACAAATCTTTATTCTTTATTTGATCGTCTATTTCTGTTTTATATTTGCTGAATTCCTCAATATCTGAAGCAAGGAAATATCTCTTCAAGGGATCAAGTCCGTTGATGAAATCTTTATAAACTCCTGCCGAAAATTCATCATTAATATCTTTTGGGTCATAATGCCCTTTTTGAAGTACATAGGTAATAAGGTCTAAAAGCAGCTTGTCCTTATCGGGATCATTGAATTCCTTAGTAGTAAAACTGCAGGAAGCCACAGAAACGAAAACCGCCAAAAACAAAACTTTAAAATTCTTTTTCATTATCCGCATAGTCGTGGTATTATTTTATGAGTGCCTAAATTATATAAAAAACTGTGCCATTAAAGTATATTGATACTAATTTTTTGTTAAACAGTTTTTTTTTGATTCTAAATTTAGAATTCTGTTTCCGAAGGCTCTCGGGACAGAATTAATAAATGTATTTTTGTTTTTCAAAATTTGAAAGATTTTATGTCCAAAAAAAGACCACTGATATTAGTAACCAATGACGATGGCATCAACGCGCCGGGTATCCGTACTTTAATTGATGTAATGAATACACTGGGAGACGTTATGGTAGTTGCTCCAGATTCGCCCCAAAGCGGAATGGGCCACGCCATAACTATTAACGATACATTGTACTGCAATAGTATAAAGGTAGTTAATGGTGATCCACACAAAGAATACAGTTGCAGCGGAACGCCCGTAGACTGTGTAAAAATAGCTGTGAACGAAATTTTAAAACGCAAGCCCGATCTTTGCGTTAGCGGCATAAACCATGGAAGTAATTCATCTATTAACGTAATTTACAGTGGAACAATGAGTGCCGCTGTGGAAGCGGGAACGTTGGGTATTCCATCCATCGGGTTCTCACTTTTGGATTATTCCATGGAAGCGGATTTTGGACCCTCAAAAAAGTTTGTGAAGGCTATTGCACAGCAAACCTTAAAAAATGGATTGCCAAAAGGCGTAGTATTAAATGTGAATATTCCCAAATTGAATGCTTCGGAAATAAAGGGCATCAAAGTTTGCCGTCAAGCAAATGCGCATTGGGAAGAAAAATTTGACAAAAGAACCAATCCATTGGGGCGTGATTATTACTGGCTAACGGGTGAGTTTGTAAACGAGGATAAGGGCGAAGATACAGATGAATGGGCTCTTCATAATGGGTTTGTTTCTGTGGTTCCCGTCCAGTTCGATTTAACAGCGCACCACGCAATGAAAGAACTCAATACTTGGGATTTCTGAAAAGGGAAATAAAATGAAACCACACATTAAAGAAGTTTTTATTGGTTTAGTAATCGGTTTGCTTGCAAATATGGCGGGCACCTATCTATACATTTTCTTTTTTTCTAAACTTAGTCTTGAATCAACATTACAGGCTGCACTGGAAAATGATTTTCTGGGAAGTTTGATTGCATTGGGCGCAATTTTAAATTTAATTGTATTTTTTATCCTTTTAAAAAAGAATCAATTTTATCGTGCCCGCGGGGTGGTTTTGGCTACGGTCATTGCCGCACTCGCCATTTTGGTTTCGAAATTTTTATAAAAAGAAAATTGTTTTAATAATTACTCATTAACTTAGTATCAAAATATACATAAAATGAGACGCGCAGTTTTTCCCGGAACTTTTGACCCCATAACCCTTGGGCACGTAGATATAATAAAACGTGCGCTGCCGCTTTTTGACGAGTTGATAATCGCCATTGGGACGAATTCCGATAAAAAAACTATGTTTTCTTTGGAAGAGCGCATAAAATTTATTGAAGACGTTTTTAAAAATGAGTCCCAGATTAAAGTAAAAAGCTATACTGGGCTTACGGCAAATTTCTGCAAAAATGAAAAAGCTCAATTTATTGTTCGCGGGCTGCGCAACAGCATTGACTTTGCTTATGAACAGTCCATCGCCCAAGCCAATGCAAAAGTAAACGGAGTAGATAGTGTTTTCTTAATATGCAGTCCAGAATATTCACATATTTCATCATCAATTGTAAGGGATATTGCTCGACATGACGGTGATTATCAGGACTTAATACCATAAAATATTATATTTACTGCGAATAATTCATATCTTTATGAGAACTTATTTTAACCAAATAAAGTTTTCAAAATATGGGGCAGGAAAACACTTCTCAGGAAAAGGAAAAAAGATCATCCATCTTAGATTCCGTAAGTAATTGGATTAAACTTGTAGCATTAATTGTTTTGGTAATGGAAGCTATTTTATTGCTCGCCATGACTCTCACCCCTGCTTCGGAACCTATATTTACACTCTATCCTATCTTGATGCTCCTTCTGGCATTGGCTGTTTTGGCAGCACTATTTATGGATAGATTGCAGCACCGAAAGTCTGATATCGAAAAAATAAAAGCCACCACTGAACTTCAACGAGTGCAGCAAACTGTTAAAGTGGATACTATGGAAATATCAGTAGATCCCGAAAAAAGCACTACCAAAGAACTGGAAACTGGTGCAAATATGTTTACTGATAATATGCTTCAGTTTTCCTTTAAAAAGCCTGCTGGGGATGGGTGGCAGGCTCCAAAGTTTATAAAATACGCAGATTTTGTGCGCAACACATACTTTACAAATCTTCCCGATGACCAACTGGAAGAATTAATTACAGCAAATTCTCCCTACGGAAAACTATTTTTCAATGCTAAGATAGTATCGGTGGTTTTTGGAGAGCCTAAGGCTATTGAAATGGATGAGAACACCTCTACAGAAAGCATTGAAAATTATTTATCAAATATGGTAGAAAAATACAAAAAAGAAGGAACCGAGGTTGCGGAAGAGGAAATAAAAGAAGCTCGCGTAAAGCTAAACCAAACCGAAAATATATCAAAAATTGGGTTTGCGGTTGATTTTAAAATAATGGCGATGGACAAAAATGATATGGACACTCCTTTTCTAGACAATAGTCTTCCTAATTTGTTCCTAAATTTTGGCTCAATCATTAAAGAACCCATTGATTCGCTCAAAACAGACGACAACTCGCTACTCTGGACCACAAAAAACAAATTAAAATATATACATCTTGATGGTGAACCCTATGGCAGCTTCAGTATATACCGCCTTTATAGGTTATTGAAAAACGACGATTATATCTACTTCTGTTCTGCGCAATGGTCACCACAAATTGAAGGTGCCCATTTTGCCTGGGACAGCCTTAAAAAATCGTTTGAGTCCTTCAAAATTCTGAAATAAAAAACCCTCTCAGTTTCCTGAAAGGGTTTTCAAAAATAATTTTATTAAAAAATTATAGCGCAGCTACGTGCTTAGCCATATTTGATTTTAAATTGGAAGCCTTATTGCTATGGATAATATTTTTCTTCGCCAATTTGTCGATCATAGAAACAACGCTTGGAAACATAGCCTCTGCTTCTTTCTTATCAGAAAGCTCTTGAAATTTCTTCATGGCGTTACGGGCAGTTTTATGCTGGTAACGGTTACGCAAGCGCTTTGCCTCGTTGCTTCTTATTCTCTTTAATGCTGACTTGTGATTTGCCATTTTTATTTTGTTAAATTCTAAATTTTGTAGTCCGTAGGGGAATCGAACCCCTGTTACCAGGATGAAAACCTGGCGTCCTAACCCCTAGACGAACGGACCATTTTTTATTTTCAAATGCGGATGCAAAAATACAACAATTTTTGAATGGCGCAAATCCTAAATAACTTTTTTCAAAAAAAATTAATACGCTTTTGCAAAAAGCACTTTCCTTTCGGAAGGTTTGCCAGTAACAATGCAAGTTCCCGAGGTTTTATCACCTTCCAAAGGAATACATCTAATGGTTGCTTTTGTTTCATTTTTAATTCGCTCTTCTGTTTCGGGAGTACCGTCCCAATGGGCCAGTACAAAACCTCCTTTTCCATTTAAAACTGATTTAAATTCTTCATATGAAGCAACTTCCGTAGTGTGTTCGGCCCTATAAGAAACCGCTTTTTGAAATAAGGTTTCTTGAATTTCATCCATTAGAGAAATTACCTTATCAACAACATTTTCATTAGCTATAAATTCCTTTTGAAGCGTGTCTCTTCGCGCAAGTTCTATAGTCCCTTTCTCTACATCTTTTGGGCCGATGGCTATACGCACAGGAACACCTTTCAACTCGTACTCATTGAATTTCCATCCCGGTTTGTGGGTATCGCGATTGTCATATTTCACGCGAATTCCTTTGGAACGCAGTTTCTTCATTAAATCTAAAGCAACTTCATTTACGGCATCAAACTCTTCATCCTTTCTATAAATAGGCACGATCACCACTTGATCTGGCGCTAAATTTGGAGGCAGCACCAAACCGTTATCATCACTGTGAGTCATAACCAAAGCACCCATTAATCTTGTAGACACTCCCCATGAAGTTGCCCAGACATAATCCAATGAACCGTCTTTGGCCGCAAATTTCACATCAAATGCCTTTGCAAAATTCTGACCCAAAAAGTGCGAAGTGCCCGCCTGCAATGCTTTTCCGTCTTGCATTAAGGCCTCAATACAATAAGTTTCAAGGGCGCCTGCAAAGCGCTCGCTCTCGGTCTTTGTTCCTTTTACAACTGGGATGGCCATATAATTTTCAGCAAATTCAGCATATACATTCATCATTTGTTCCGCTTCAGATATGGCTTCATCTTTGGTGGCGTGAGCCGTGTGACCCTCTTGCCAAAGAAATTCAGCAGTACGCAAAAACAGACGCGTGCGCATTTCCCAACGAACTACATTTGCCCATTGGTTTATTAAAAGTGGTAAATCTCGATATGACTGTATCCATTTTCGGTAGGTATCCCAAATGATAGTTTCAGAAGTTGGACGAACGATTAATTCTTCTTCCAACTTTGCTTCAGGATCTACAACAATTCCGCTACCATCTTCGGCATTCTTTAATCTATAATGTGTAACAACGGCACATTCCTTTGCAAAACCATCAACGTGACTGGCTTCTTTACTAAAATATGACTTTGGAATGAAAAGTGGGAAATATGCATTTTGATGGCCTGTTTCCTTAAACATTCTATCCAGCTCTGCCTGCATTCGTTCCCAGATGGCATATCCGTATGGTTTTATGACCATGCATCCACGAACTCCTGAGTTTTCGGCAAGGTCTGCTTTGATTACCAGTTCATTATACCATTTGGAATAATCTTCTGCTCTCGTTGTTAAATTCTTTGCCATAGCCTGGTTTTTGGCACAAATGTTGTGTCTATGTTAAATGATTAGTTATTGTCCGCAAAACTACTTATTTTTATGAAGTTCAACAATAAAATTACCACAGATATGTCCTTTCAAAATATAAATATAAAACGTTTCAAGCCTTTAGCATTTATAGGTCTATTCGCCTTTTTGCTAACAGCTTGTGGAACGTATAACAATGGTTACAATCAAAATGACGGCATTTATTCCTCTGACAATAATTCAACTTCAGAAGAAGAGTACGTAGATGATGATTCTAACAATGAAAAAGCAAATTATTATCAGCAATATTTCCGTAGTAAATCTGAAGCATATGCTGATCTACCCGAAGAAGGAGCTATTTTTACTGATATTGAAGCCTATTCAACTACGGAAAGTTTGGACGAAGATGGCTATATAGTTATTGAAGAAGATTATGATGATGAAGCTTATGGCCCTTGGGGAAGCAATAGCGAAGATATTACCGTAAACATTTACAATTACGGAGGTTATGGCTATGGATTTTATCACAGACCGTATTGGTATGGTGGGTATTGGGGTTATCCATATTATGGTTACCACACCCCCTATTGGGGCATGACCTATGGATGGGGTTATCCATATTACGGCTATGGTTATGCATATCCTTATTACGGTTATGGGTATCCTTATTACGGTTACGGATATTATAACTCACATTATTATAACCACAACCCATATAATAATATATCATATAATCGCGGAAGAAGAAACACTGATTATAATAGAACAAGCACCCGTGGAAGAACCAATAATGTCTCTACTCGTAATTCCTACAGTCGTTCCGAACTGTCTAGACGTGTAAACAGAAACAATGTGCGCGCGAACACAAATACTAGAAATACCCGCAGTAACATACGCAATATACGTTCAAACTCTAATAGCACAATACGAAACACCCGTTCTAACTCAACAATTCGAAATAACAGTTCACAGCCCACAAGGAGCAATACTACAAGAAGAAGCAGTAACTACTCCTCTCCCACCAGAAGCAATAGTTCTGGTTCTATAAGAAGTTCAGGTGGCAGTGTTCGTTCTAGCGGTAGTAGCGGACGTTCTGGAGGCAGTAGAGGGCGCGGAGGACGCGGTTAAATTTATTATCAGAATAATTTTCAAACATAGATTAAATATATTATGCCCAATGATCATTTCTTTAAAAACGAAATGCTACTTTGGGCTTTTTTCTATATCACTTTTTTAAATTAAAAATTAAATGAAAAAAATATCATTGCTATTTATAGCATTTTTTACTTTGAGTATTCTAAATGCTCAAAACACTACTGACGGTTTACGATATAGTTTAGATGAAAATATCGGTACAGCTCGCTACACTGCCCTAAGTGGCGCTATGGGAGCTTTGGGAGGAGATTTTTCTGCTACAAGTATAAACCCAGCAGGCGGTGCAGTTTTCTTAAATTCTAGCTTAATGTTTTCTACATCATTATTTGATATTGAAAACAACGCTAACTATTTTGGGAATAGTGAAAAAAGTTTTTCAGATAATATTACTATAAATCAATTGGGTGGAATTTTTGTAATCAATAACTCTAATGAAGAATCAATATTTAAAAAGTTCACTATTGGAGTAAATTATAATATGGATAAAAATCTGGATAACGAACTTTACATTGCCGGCACAGGTAATACATCAATTGGCGACTTTTTCCTATCGCAAGCCCAGGGCATTCCCCTAAATCTTTTGCAATTACAGTCAGGTGAATCCATTTCAGATTTGTATCAGTATTTGGGAGAATATGAGGGCACTGCAGCCCAAAATGCTTTTTTAGGATATCAAGCATTTTTATTTGATCCTGTTGACCCTAACAATCCTTCAAATACAAATTATATTTCCAATATTTCCAATGGAAGCTTCAATCAAGAGTATGCTTATCTTTCTGAAGGATACAATAGCAAGTTCACAATAAATTTGGCTACCCAAGTTACAAACAATTTATTTTTTGGAGCAAACATTAATACCCACACTATCTATTTCAACCAAAGTTCCTTCTTACTTGAAAGTAATAACAACAGCGGCTCAACCATAAACAGGGTAGGTTTCGAAAACAATCTTACCGCAAATGGCGCAGGAGTTTCAGCACAACTAGGTGCCATCGCAAAAGTAGCAAAGAACTTGCGCCTGGGCTTAAGTTTAACATCTCCAACCTGGTATCAAATATCAGAAGAAACCACCCAATATCTTGAAAGTCGAAGACTGTTTCAAGGGCAGAATATAAATGAAGTTGTAGATCCAATGGTAATAAATGTATATGAAGATTACACACTAAAAACTCCTGCTAAAGTAAATGCGAGTGCTGCCTACGTTTTTGGTCAAAATGGTCTAATTAGCTTTGATTATTCCTATCAAGATTTTGCTTCAATTGAATTTAGCCCAACCGACGATCTCTTTTTCAATAATTTAAACAATACAATTGAAAACACTTTAAAGGGCGTTTCATCCTATAAAGCAGGCGCTGAATACCGTTTAAACCAATTAAGCCTTCGTGGAGGATTTCATTACGAGGAGAGTCCCTATAAAAATTCTGAAGTTTTAGGAGAACGCGTTGGGTTCTCGTTGGGCGCAGGTTATAATTTTGGAAAATTTACTGCTGATCTTGCCTATTCGCGTTCAGAACAAACAAGAAATCAACAATTATACTCCATCGGATTAACCGATGCCGCAGAGATAAACTCAATTTACAGTAATTTTGTTCTTTCTCTAGGATTCAGTTTTTAAACTTTTTATTTAGATTAACAAAAGGAGCAACAAGTTTCAGTTTTCAAATTATAATTTTTTTTTGAAATATATAAAATTGTTTTTATTATTATTAAGGTCAATTTTTTGAAATATTACAAATAAAGAAACAGACTCTATAATCGCTCTCCTTTTCCAAAATAAAATAGCGCAATAAAAAA
>TARA_R110002012_G_scaffold270024_4_pt1 | contig 64295 bp, 56 predicted proteins | sample TARA_R110002012 | Tara Oceans TARA_R110002012 (sample SAMEA4396515) | marine metagenome | biome: Westerlies Biome; feature: [DCM] deep chlorophyll maximum layer (ENVO:01000326); material: water (ENVO:00002006), including particulate matter (ENVO:01000060) such as... | depth 40 m
CTGCCATTTGCCTTGCTTGAAGGAGGTGACAACCGTATCGATGTGTTCCAGGGCCGGGCCGGGATTGGAGCCGTTGGAACCCGGCGACGAGGCTCCTGCTGTCTGGCCAAAAGCCAACGAGGGTATCCATAGCACGAGTGCTAAAAAGGTCATTTTCAACATTAATTACAAAGATAAAAGAATGAGTCAACTAAAGCATAGCCTTAAGCTTACAGGGGGAAGAATGCCAGCCGGGGTTGGTTTTCAGATATGGTTGAACATGTTTAAAAAATTGGCTCCCAGCTTTTACGTGATGAAAACCAGAAGGTTTTAAAAAGAATAAAAACTTTTTATGGAAAAATCACCAGTCGTTGAACTCCTTGTTCCCATAGTCCAGTGCCAGCTTCATGTATTTTTTCACCTCGTCGTTGATGTCGTCTTTATGCATCAGCCGTAGGTAGTGCTGATAAATCTCGATGCCGGGTACTTCGCCGATGCGATGGAAGCAAAGGTTGTCCTCGTATTTTCTGGGCAGGGTAAGGGCTACATCAATAAACTCTTTGCCCACTCGTGGTATGTACCCAAACCTTAGTTTCGTACCAAAACCAATCTGTGTTTTGGCAGGGTGCACCTCAAAGTCGCCAATTTGCTTGTACTGATCAATGAAGTAGTAAAAAAGCTCTACTATTTCCGGCTTTCGTCTTTCCAGAAAGCTCTCCAGCGTACGATCGTTGCAGGAGTGATATTGGTTTTCCCTGGAAAAGCTATGGTTACATAAGGGGCACGTCCACATTTCCATTAGCAGCTAAGACTTCTTTAAGAACTTTGTTAGTAACACCAGTTGTTGGCCGTTCACTTTGCCTTCGATTTGTTCAGCATTGTCGGCGACCAGCGAAATGTTGCGGACAGCCGTCCCACGTTTGGCTGTAAAGCCGCCGCCTTTTACATCCAGGTCTTTTACGAGCACCACTGTGTCGCCATTGGCCAGGGTCATGCCGTTGCTGTCTTTGTGGACAATGACAGCCTCACCATCTTGAAGAAGGGTGCTTTGTACCCATTTTAGTTCCTCCTCGTCCAGATACATCATGTCAAGCAGGTCCTGTGGCCAGCCTTCAGCTCTTAGACCATGAAGGATTCGATAGGCTTGTACCTTTACGGCTGGCACCTCGCTCCAGATGGTGTCGTTCAGGCACCGCCAGTGATTGGGGTCGGCTGGCTCACTTTCGTTGAGTTGGGCCTGACATTTACCACACACCAGGATGCTATTGTCGAGGGTTTCGTTCTCGCCAGGTGATACGAGATAGACAGAGAGGTTTTCTATGGCTTGGCAAAGCTCACACTTTGATTCACTTCTTGCTTCGAGTTCAGATGCTACGCTCATGGTATTGGTTTAAGAGAGCGCAAAAATAAGGATTTTAAATGGAAGGAGGCAGCCGTATGGACAGCTGGAATTTCAATAAGAACCGTCACCTCGAATCCCGAAGGAGAACCGACGTAGAAAGGGTCTCCCTTGAGGAAAACAGAGTCGGATCGAGGTGACGTTACTTAATATTGATTGGTTCGTTAATGATGGTGCCCACCCGGCCCATGCACATGGCCGTGAGCCAGTTCGTCTTTGCTTGCATCACGCACGTCGAGCACCTCTACTGAAAAGTTGAGTTCAACTCCTGCCAGGGCATGGTTGCCATCGATGGTAATGCCATCCATTTCCACTTTGGTGACAGTCACCACCTGCTGACCGTTTTTAGTGCCTGCATTGAACTGCATGCCTACTTCCACCTTTTGGTCACCAAAGGCTGTACGGGGCATTTTCTGGATCATTCGTTCATCACGAACGCCATAGCCTTTCTCAGGGCTCACTTTAATTTCTACTTTGTCTCCTTTTACTTTTCCATCCAGGCCTTCTTCCATTCCAGGAATCAGATTGCCAATGCCGTGAATGTATAGTAAGGGCTGATCGCCAACGCTTGAGTCAAGCGTGGTGCCTTCGTTGTCTTTCAGTGTGTAGTGGATGGAAACCACTTTTTCTTTGCCGATTTTCATTCGTTAACTTCAATTTGTGAATTAATAAAAGGTGAAAGGTAGGAAAAAAGTTTACATGAGGGCTTTTTTGAGGAGAGACTAGTTGGTGACAACTGACGCTTGATGAGCGAGAACCACTTAGTATTTATTCAGCGAATCGTAATAGTTGACGAGGGCAACCAGCCCTTCCCGGTTCTTTTTGAGCTTATTTTTTTTCGAGAAGCGAAGAAGCTCCTCATGATGACCGGGGAGCAGATTGATAAACTTCTTAAGTTTTCTGACTTCGCTCATGCCAGCATTTTCAGTTGTAAAGTAAAAGCGTTGCTCAAAGTCCTCTGCAAGAAATTTGAACCCCGCCGGAGTGCTTTCAGCTGCACTCAGATAGCTACTCCCGACAGGTACATAAATTGGCATCCTATGATTTGAACTTGCGGCATCATGCATGATACCAGGGTCCGGTTTGTAGATTTCCTTTGCGAGCAACTCATTCTGACCTCGTCTCAGTAATTCGAAAAAACCGAATCTGGTTACTCCTTTGAACTCAAATGCTTCGGAAACGAGTACCAGCTTTTCGATATGTATTTCGCTTGCGCCACTGGTGGGGCGAATCTCAAACACTTCATCGGCGCTCTTTATTTCTATTGCATCGTTGAGCTTATGATACCTCATCATCAATGTGTCTGAAGTAAGGTCGTTGCCAATCAGAATTACTCCTTTTTTGAACTGATCATCGGGGTAATATAAACCAGCAAAGTGTTGCTGGGGCTTCCCAATTGCCTTGTAGTAGGTGATATGACTTCTGTAGTCGACGATCTCTCGGTTCTGCACATCTTTGGATTGAGCGAGAACGGTGCAACTAACGCAGATAAAAATTCCGATCAAATGGGCTTTCATGGCAAGATTCTTAAAACTTCGTTGCGGAAGGTCAATATATTCTCTCTCGTATGGAACTAGAATCTATCACAGTGAGGTGGTTTGTAAAATCATGGCTAGACTCAATTAACTTAAGCAATATTTTGGCTGGGTCTTCTGGCAAGAATTCATTTAGCCGAAAATAAACCACACCATTTTTTGGTTTGTGGCCATGTTTGAAAACCAACTCGCCGTAGTCGCTATCGTGGGTGAGAATAGTTCTTTGCTCTAGTATCGCCAAAGTCATTACCCGATGGTCGTCGATTCCTTGAGAGGATTTGGCAATCCATTCGATGTCAACCCCCTTCGAGCGAAGGAATTTTACGCTTGGCCCGGAAAAATTTTCATTGGCTAAGAATTTCACTACAGGCCTAGGATCTAATTTCTACCAGTAATCCATCTTTGACGCAATCATTCAAGTAGGCGAACACTGCCTGTAAATCTTCTTTACTTAAGTGCGGATAGCTTTCCAATAGCATGTGCTCAGTCCACCCGTTTGCCAGCCGATCAAGAACGAACTCCACAGAAATGCGGGTACCCTTGATGGTGGGTTTGCCAAGTAAGATATTCTTATCAGAAACGATTCGATCTTGCCAGTTCATAGTTAAAGATACATAAAAGTTGGAATATTGGTTTCAGATAGGGAGTTGGAGATGTTTTCAAAAAGCTTGGTAGTAGTTGTGTCCTTCACAGAAAGTTGTTCCCTAGTGGGCAAAGGCCCTTGTGAGACCCTCTCATCAGTTGCTAAATCGATTTGCGATTGGAATTACCTTAAATTTGAATTCAACCGGTTGAAATGACTTTTCTTCAAAGGTTTGAAATAATTTCAAAAAGTCTTCCAAGTATAAGTTCTTTTCCGGATCCTCTCAGGGTTTTTCAGGATGGGGTATGGTACTCTACCCGGAGACTGTCTAGTACAAAGAGACAGATTGCGCCACAGTTTTACAATGTAAATGACAGTTAGAGAAAAGCGGCGTTATACCGACACTTTTTTCCCTCTGATAGACTAATTACTAGTTACGGTTATCTGGAGTGTGTCGGAACTCGTAGCGGTGAAAACCCCTTTTGCATTGGTTAAATTGGTTTGTGGCGCATTCAGGTTTTGAGAGCTTGTGCTGTTGTTTTGATACAGTGCCGCATATTCCGGGTTCAGGTGAAATATGATGATATTATGGCGACCGGTATATTGAAACTGTTGGGAATTAATTTGATAGGCGTCACTTTGAATAGGTTCGTTTCTGAAAACTCTGGAAGGAGGCTCTTCTCCGCCAAAATCGTTAATAGCAGTAGGGTTGTCGTCGATATTCTCCACCACCACAAGGTAGTACGATGCGTCATCGTTGGTCCAGCTTATCTCCACCGGATCTGGAAAAGTGAAGCCTGAACCCGACCCCGGCGTAAAGTTTCCAAAGCTGGGCACATTGATGCTGGTGGCTGACTGAGTAACATCCCGGGGACTTGATGGGACAGTTGTAGAACCTGTCACAACTTGGTCTTTGTATTGAAAAGACACATTGTATGTTGTGCCAGATTTAACTAACAAATCAGAGCTGAAGTAAATACCTTCACCAGCAGATTGAAGCTGATAGCTCGTCTGGTCATCAGAAATGGTAATGGCTAGTCCGTCAATGTCATCAGTACCCACAGTAATACTTGTATCAAGAGGCACCTGATGAGAAACTTTGAGGCTTAAAGTTGCCCCTTCCGTCAGGTAGGCTTCTACGACCAACTCATCTTTAAAAGACGGTGTGCTATCGTCGGTGCAGGCGAAAGTGAATGCGACAACTGCGATTAGAATTATTAATCTGGCTTTCATAGTTATCGGAGCTTAAGCGTTAAGGTTAGATTGGGGGTAATGCCCAAATAGGTCACATTTGTTTCGATAATTTCTGAGTCGACTATGCTGTATTGCTTGTACCACACATTGGTGTGGTCATATAAGTTGAAAATAGAAAATGAAAGCCCGCCAATTTCCCGTTCCCGATCGGCGGAGGAGAAGGTGTAGGTAGCTGCGAGGTCGAGTCGGTGATAATTGGGAAACCGGAGTGAATTCTTATCTGTTGTGGAAAAGTAGTCGCTGGTAGTGCCATCGAGTAATGTAATGCTATAGGCGCCTGATGGCGCTGTGTAGGGGCGCCCTGTGGCGTGGACCCAGGTTGCTGAGAAACTCCATCTCTTTATGCTGTAGATGGAAACTGCTTTGAACTCGTGGGTCACGTCCTGATTAGCCGGAAAGTAGTCGTCGGAGTATACTGCAAACTTATTCCTTGTTTGTCCCAGGGTATAGCTTGCCCATCCTGTAAAGTCGCCGTATTTTTTCTGCACTAAGAACTCTATACCTTTTGCATAACCGTCTCCATTGTAGAAGTTCTCTTCAAGGCTGATCTCTCTGGGGCTGGTATTAAATCTAAGAGAATACTCCGACAGGCTATGAAGTTGTTTGTAGTAGCCTTCAACGCTGAATAGCAACTTTTTAGTTTCATAGGAACCGCCTAATATATAATGCTCTGAGGAGCTTACAGGGATGTTTTCGTCATTTGAAAGAATCCAAAAATCTCTTGACCCTGAAAGTATATCTTCACGTGTGATCCGGTTGGCAAATTGGTAAAATCTGCCGGTTGAAGCTCTTACGGTAAATCCCGCTGTAAGTGAATAGGAGGCGCTCAACCTCGGCTCCAGGTAGGGTTTCCCGGTCATATCAAAATAGGAGAGTCTTGCCCCCGGCACGACTGTGAGCTTATTTTCCATCAGTTTCATTTTGTCCTGCAGGTAAAAACCTGCGACAAGCCCCCGATCGTTTTTGTCGAGGATAGTCGACGTATCGTTTTGGCTGAACGTATAGTCGATGAGCAGCTTGCTGGCAAATGCGCCAAACCCGAGGTGGTGCTCATTGGACAAGTCGTACGTGTAGTCTGACTTTAGCGAAAAATCCCGCAAATCGTTGTTTTCGAGGGTTCCGAATCTGACAGTTTGATCGTCGCCACTATCGTTTGAAATTGAAACTGAATTTGTTAGATCTCTGTCACTGAAATAATAAGAATAGGAAGCCAGTGTCGATCCGTATAACCTGTCGGTCCAGGTGCGATTCCATTTGAGACTAAGTCCTGTATTCCCATACTTGGTCAGGTCAGTGTTCGAAACTGAAAAGTCTCTCCCGCCGCCCTGGCCGCTACCGCCACCAAAACTTGGCAAGCTGCTATTATCGAGGTCGAAGCCATTGTCAAGTTTGTCGGTGCCATTAAATACACTGAAGGATATATTATCCTTAGGCGTTAGTTTGTACGTTATTTTGGTGTTAATGTCGTAAAAGAAAGAGGAGGCTTTGGTCTGGAAATTGGCAAAGCCACGACCACCGCCGGGCCCGCCAAATCCGCTTCCAGCCTGGGCATTGTTCGTAGTGCTGTTATCGTTGAATTTATCAAAAATCTTATTGTAAATGGGGCCTTTATAGGACCTTCTGGCCGCCAGCAGAAACGTAGTTTTTCCGCCAATAGGCCCCTCTATAAATCCATTTAAACCAAGAAGGCTTATTTCAGCACCTGCGTTAAGCGCTTTGTCATTGCCATCTTTTCCGGTAATTTCTGTCACGCTCGACAGCCTTCCTCCAAACCTGCTTTCAAAGCCACCCTTGTAAAGCTGGATATCTTTTAATGCGTTTGAGTTAAAAGCAGAGAAGAAGCCATAAAGGTGGTCAACCTGGTACACCGTGAAACCATCGTATAGAACCAGGTTTTGATCCGGAGTACCACCCCTGACGTATAAGCCGGACGATGACTCATTACTTGCAGATATCCCCGGCATTAGCTGAAGGGCTCGCATCATGTCTTTTTCCCCTACATTGGGCAATTTACTCATTTGTTTGGGCGACATTTTTAAGAGACTCAAACCTTCCGCAGCATCAATTTGCATGAGGTCTTCCCTCTCACTTTGTACCACTACTTCCTGCAACTCCGTTGAGGCTGGCTCCACCTCAATGATGAGCCCCGATTTGGGTAAACTGGGGTTGAGCCTTATCGACGTGGTGTTATAGCCGATGTACCGCACTTCAAGCAACACCGTATCAGAAGGGACGCCCACTAAAGAGAAGAAGCCGTTGGCATTGGTTTGAGTGCCCAGAAGTGATCCTTTTACGGCAATTGTGGCATAGGGCAGGTTTTCACCACTAAAAGCATCCTTGACATAGCCTGATAGGGTAAAGTTGAATGATTCAGGTGGTGCAGTTGACTCCAGATTGACCGATGATGAAACTTTGACGGCAGAGGTGTCAGCTTTTCTGTCATAAATATGAATTACTTGCTCTTGATCAATGACGTATTTGAGCTTGTATTCTTTACACAGCCTATCAAGAAATGCTTCCACCGAGGTGTTCATTCCACGAAAGGTGTACCAAACCGGATTCACCTCTTCGGCATGGTTGACAATATCAACATTCAGCTCAGCGGATATTTCATTAAGTATTTGCCCGGCTTTTCCTGTGTAAAGCTTGTTGCTCAGTTTTAGGTCGGCTAATGATAATTGAGCTGAGGCAATTAGGCGAATGGAAAGCAAAACAACAATTAGTAGTGTTTTCCTCATAGAATGGTTCAGGTTTTGTGTAGTTAAAAATGATGTGTCGATTTGCAAGAGTTATTGAATCACAACTCTGTGCAAATCGTACGTCAAGTTTTGGCAATCCGCTGCTTCAGAATCACCAAAAAAGTCAAATTTTTAATCTAAAAAACCCTTACTGTCTCAATTGGCGAACGTGCGATAATTTCCTAAAAATTATTTAGATCGCTGGAAATATTCAGCGAATGCGATGGTTAAAACAGCGTATGAAGCTTTTGCTTCAATCACTTGGTTTCACGCCGAATCGTACTGAGTGCTAAATTTGATTTTAACAATAGGGTGGTGTATAAGATCGCAGATGAATCTAAACCTACTTCATAAAATAAAAAACCGGGCGTCTCCACCCGGTTTCCATTATCATCTAAAGCCTCGAAGCCTAATCTCAAATCGTAAATCTGCGAATCAGAAGTTCTTCAACGCCTCTTCCAAACTCTTGATCTTCCCTTCGGCATCTGCCATCTTCTGCTTTTCCATGGCTACTACCTGCTCGGGTGCACCGGCCACAAAACGTTCGTTGCTGAGCTTCTTCATTACAGAAGCCAGAAAGCCCTTGGTGTAGGCCAGTTCTTCTTCCATTTTCTTTCGCTCAGCCTCCACGTCAATCTTCTCGCTCATAGGGATATAGAACTCGTCACCTTTGATCACAAACTGCGTGGCATTATCCACTTTGTCGGAGGTGAAAGTTACAGAGCTCAGGTTGCCCAGCTTCTGCATGATGGGCATGAAAGATTCGTATAATTCCTTCTTTTGTGTATTAATCAGCAGTTCCAGCGCCTCTTTGGGAGACAATCCTTTTGCATTTCTTGTGTTCCGGCACTGCCCCACCGCTTCAAATGCCCAGCTGGCCTGCTCCAGCAGCTCCGCATCAAATGGCTTTTTCTCCGGCCATTCGGCTACGATGATGCAGTCTTTGTCGCTTCTTTCTTTCATGGCATGCCACAGCTCTTCGGTAAGGAAAGGCATAAATGGGTGAAGTACCTTCATCAGGTCTTCAAATAACCTGATAGTGGCATCGTAAGTGGCTCTGTCAATCGGTGCCTGGTAGGCAGGCTTAATCATTTCCAGGTACCAGCTGCAATAGTCGTCCCAAATGAGCTTGTATACCGTCATGAGCGCATCGCTCATGCGGAACTTCTCGAAGTGGTCTTCCAGCTCTGCAAGGGCCTGGTTGAAACGACTCTCGAACCAGCGAATGGCCATTTCGTTGTCCTTGCCCGAAAGGCTGTCATCTATTTCCCAGCCACTTACCAGGCGGTAGGCGTTCCAAATCTTGTTGGAGAAGTTGCGGCCCTGCTCCACCAGCTTCTCGTCAAACAACAGGTCGTTGCCTGCCGGCGAGCTGAAAAGCATGCCGGTGCGCACCCCGTCGGCGCCGAAGTCACGGATGAGGTCGAGCGGGTCGGGCGAGTTGCCCAGCGACTTCGACATTTTTCGGCGCTGCTTGTCACGCACAATGCCTGTGAGGTACACATCTTTAAACGGACGTTGATCAGTATACTCATAGCCTGCAATGATCATACGGGCCACCCAGAAGAACAGGATTTCCGGAGCTGTAACCAGCGTGTCGGTAGGGTAGAAGTAGCCTAGGTCTTTGGTTTTTGATAAGTCGATTTTGCCTGTTGCCTTGTCGAAGCTTTCGTCGGCAAAGCCGCCAAAGGTCTCAGTAGGCCACAACCAACTCGACGCCCAGGTGTCCAGCACATCGGAGTCTTGCTTCAGCTCTTCAGCCTTCATTGCAGCATTGCCACTTGCCTTTTTGGCCATTTCCAAAGCTTCTTCAATGGTTTCGGCTACCACAAAGTCGTTTTCGCCTTCGCCGTAGTAGTAAGCGGGAATGCGGTGACCCCACCAAAGCTGCCGACTGATACACCAGTCACGCACGTTTTCCATCCAGTACGCATAGGTGTTCTTGAACTTGTTGGGATGCAGTTTCACCTCATCGTCCATCACCGCTTTGTAAGCACGGGTGGAAATATCTTTCATTTTAATGAACCACTGTAGCGAAAGCTTGGGTTCCACCACGGTGTTGGTTCTCTCGGAGCGACCTATTCTGGTAACGAACTCCTCTGACCCAACAAGGATGCCAGCAGCGTCGAGGTCTTTTACGACCATTTTCCTTACCACAAAGCGATCTCTGCCTACATAAGCAGGCACTTCACACTTTTCGTTCAATGTGCCGTCGAGGTCGATGGTGTCGATTACCTGCAGGTTGTGGCGCTGTCCAATCTCGTAGTCATTGGGGTCATGGGCAGGTGTTACTTTCAGGCAGCCGGTACCAAACTCCTTGTCAACGTAGTCGTCGGCAATGATCGGAATTTCCCTATTGATAAAAGGCACAAGGGCATGCTTGCCGATCAAATGCCTGTAACGCTCATCTGTTGGGTTGACAGCAATGGCAGTGTCACCCATAATGGTTTCTGGCCGCTGCGTCGCAATGACTACAAACTCATCGGGGCTGCCTTTGATGGCATATTTTACAGAGTAAAGCAGCGACTTCTCGCCGTCCTCCTTGTAGATTACTTCTTCGTTGGAAAGGGCAGTTTTGGCTTCGCAGTCCCAGTTGATCATGCGCAGGCCACGGTATATGTAACCCTTCTTGTGCAGGTCAACGAATACCCGGATTACCGCTTTATAGTAGTCGGGGTCCATGGTGAATGCCGTACGATCCCAGTCGCAGCTGGCACCCAGCTTTTTGAGCTGCTCCAGGATGATGCCGCCGTATTTTTCTTTCCATTCCCAGGCATACTTCATGAACTCGTCTCTGCCGATCTCCGATTTCTTGATGCCTTTTTCACGCAGCATGGCTACCACCTTGGCTTCCGTAGCGATAGAGGCATGGTCGGTGCCCGGTACCCAGCAAGCCTCAAAGCCCTGCATACGGGCCTTACGGATGAGTATGTCCTGAATCGTGTTATTGAGCATATGGCCCATGTGCAATACGCCGGTGACGTTTGGTGGAGGGATGACGATTGTGTAAGGTTTCTTGTCCGGATTGGGTGTGGCTTTGAAAAAACCTTGTTCCATCCAGTGCTTGTACCATTTGTCCTCTACCTGAGTCGGGTCGTATTTGGTAGCCAGTGCCATAAAGTGTCTGTATCTTCTTTTGTTGAAATTCGAGGGGCAAAAGTAATCAAAATCTGAAAGAATGAGGGTGTGACTCCCCCTGCTTTGTTAAACTTTCGAAGTTTATGGAGATTAGTGTTATCGACTTATATTTTTCCAGATGACTATGATAAACTTAATGCGGAAAGTATTGGTGATAGCCTTTTTGGTTTGCGACATTTTGGTGTACGCTCAGTCAGGTAATCACGGCGCTGAGAAGGCTGCCTGGATGAAGGCTGTGACGTCAGAGGAAGTCGACCTCGGCAAGAAATATACAGACAAGGCCATTGTGGTGCATGCTGATAGTGAGGGATTGAAAACCATAGATGTAGATAACATTTCCGACTTCTATAAAAACCGAAGGTGGGAAAGGGTGGAGTCATTGACTTCTATTGCAGCCTTTAACGCTAGTACGCACATTGGCTATGAGATAATCACTTTTAGAGCTAACAATGAAAACTATATTCAACTTGTCATCTGGAACCAAAAGGAGGGTAGGCCACTGAGGGAACTTGAAGTACTTGCGAAGTCTGAAAGCGAAGACAATGTAGGCCACGAGGCGATCGATGCGGCAAAAGACGAGTGGATTCGGGTTTGTAATGAGCACGATCCTTTGAAGTTGGTAGCCGAGCGGTATATGCCCGACGCTTTGTACTATAATCATAAACCGTTGGTTGTGGGCACTGAAGCGATAGCAAAAGAATACGGATATATGGGTAACTCCAGCTACCAATTGAACCTGACGCCGCTGGTAACTAAAACGGCGACCTCAGACCTGGCATTTGAAATTGGGCAGTGCTCGGGGAGTTACCAGGGGAAATATCTGTTGGTTTGGCGCAAGAGTGCGAAGAATGGCTGGCAGGTAGCGTTCGACTCGAATATTTGAGTTCTGATAATTAATGGGTTAACTTAGGCTGAGGAGCTTTTTGAATCCAGACGTGCCCTCCTGCTGGAAGCCTGGCGATGTTAATGTGTATAGTGGTCGCCACCTGGGCACTTAATTCATTGGGCTAAAATTTTCAAAACAAGAAATCCAATTGAAGGTTTCTTCACGTAAGTAGCTTCATAATGTTTCTTTGAACATTAGTAACCTTACAAAAACGAATTAATTAACAACTAAAATGGAATTAACTGCAACAGCACCTTCAACCTCTGGCGAAATTCAATGGAAGCAACTATGGAGCCTCGTAGCCCTTTATGCATCGGTCATTATCGGCTGGATTGCCTACTACAACTACCAGCCAATACTCCTTCATAAATACAATTTTACTGACCTCACTCTATTTCTTTTTATAGCTCAGGGTATTATTATGGTGGTTACCCCACCTATTGCCGGACTTTTGGGTGACCGGTTCAGAAAATCAAAGGGCAACAGACTTCCGATCATTAGTGCTGGTATCAGTGCTGCGGCCATGGTTTTTATGTCTGTGGCATTTACGCTGATCATGGATCCGGGAGAAACCTTTAAATGGATACTTCCTATCCTTATTGTATTCTGGCTGGCCTCCATGAGTATTTTCACCAGCCCTGCTATTTCTACGATTGACCTGTTTGCACCATCAAATAAATTACCAAGGGCGATGGCCATTATCACTATTGTGTATGGTGCGTTGTATGCTCTCGAGCCAGTGATTGTCGATCTGGTGGATTTCCTGGGAGCGCCAATTACTTTCGTTGTTGGAGGCATAATTACAGCCGGTTCAGGCTTCTTGATGAAAAAGAACATGGGCAATAGCCTGGACGGTATTGTGACTGACGTAAAGAAAGAGGACACAAAGAAATCTGACTATACTTATGCATTTATTGTCGGTTTGGCTTTTGGGGTGTCCACTACGATTCTTTTCAACTTGTTTCCAGGTTGGTTGGAGCCTAAAATAGGACACGTATTTGACGTAAGCAGTAGTGTGATTATTTCCATAGTGCTCTTCCTCTCAGCTGTATTCTCACTGCCGATAAGCCGAATGGTTGAAAAACGTCCAATTTACATTTCGTTGTTGATTAGTATCATAGCCATCTTTGCTATCATCTACGCCATTTACTTTGTAGAAAACTCATACGTAACCATCGTATTGCTTTTACTTTTCTCCTTCTTCTACAGCATGGTATCTGTATGTGGTCTTCCGGTGGCTTTGAGCGTGATCAACGACAAGAACAAAGTGTTTGGTGTGGGCATCTTCTTTAGCGGCTTTGAATTGCCCAACGGAATTCTCGAAGCGGTACTGGTGGCTCAGGGACTTTACTAATTAAGATTCCTTGATCATTCTTTTAACTTTGCTGTAGTTGAAAGAACAAGACCCAAAGATGATTATAACAGCAAACGATCCCTCATTAAAATCATGGGTAGAAGTCAGGCCAGGGTCTGACTTCCCCATTCAAAACCTTCCCTTCGGTATTTTTCAAACAGCGGACACCCAGCCAAGAGTTGGTGTGGCCATCGGCGACTATGTGCTTGACCTCAAAATGCTGGCCCACGAAGGGTTTCTGGAGGCGCTTCATATACCGGAATCGGTGTTCGCCCAACCCTACCTGAATGAATTGATGGCCTACGGAAAGGAAAAGATCACTGAGGTGAGGAACAGAATAGCCGACCTTCTCAATGTTGAAAATGAAGATCTCCAGGATGAGGAGGATTTGCTGGCTGACCTGCTGGTGCCGATGAAAGAGGCGAAAATGCTCATGCCGGTGCTGGTGCGGGACTACACCGATTTCTACTCCAGCAAAGAGCACGCCACCAATGTAGGCACCATGTTTCGTGATCCGGCTAATGCCTTGCTGCCTAACTGGAAGCACTTGCCGGTGGGCTATCATGGCAGGGCGTCGTCCATCATTGTCAGCGGGGAACCTATACGTCGGCCGAAAGGGCAGCGAAAAGATGGCGACAAAGACCAGCCGGTGTTTGGGCCGAGTGGGCGCCTCGACTTCGAATTAGAAATGGCATTTATCACCTGCAAAGAGAACAAGCTGGGTGAAAGCATTTCTACATCGGAAGCTGATGACTACATTTTCGGCTTTGTACTTTTCAACGATTGGTCGGCCAGAGACATGCAAGCATGGGAGTATGTGCCGCTCGGGCCGTTTCTTGCCAAAAATTTTGCGTCGTCTGTGTCGCCGTGGGTGGTGACCCTCGATGCACTGAAGCCATTTAGAGTGGCGGGCCCAACGCAGGAACCGGAAGTTTTGTCTTACCTGAAGGCCGAAGGTCTCAACAACTTTGATATCAACCTCGAAGTGGGGATTCAGCCAAAAGGAGGTGCCGAGAAAGTGGTGTGCCGATCCAACTTCAAACACATGTACTGGAACATCCGCCAGCAGCTAGCCCACCATACTATCAACGGATGCAATATCAATGTTGGCGATATGTATGCTTCCGGCACCATCAGTGGCCCAACGCCCGATAGCTATGGATCCATGCTGGAGCTGGCCTGGAAAGGAACGAAGCCCATTCCAATGCCGGATGGTAGCACAAGAAGCTTTCTTCAGGATGGTGACACGGTAACCATGCGTGGCTTTGCAGAAAAAGATGGGATAAGAATTGGTTTTGGTGAAGTAAAGGCTGAAATTTTACCAGCTACTTAAACGCTGTCCTATGAAATCCATTCTTCTTACACTTATGCTTGCAGGTTTTTTTATGGTTAAAGCCCAACCAATCAAAGTGGCTTGTGTTGGCGACAGCATCACTGAAGGTCATGGCATTGACGAGGAAGAAAAACGATATCCTCAGGTGCTGGGCAAGCTGCTGGGCAATGGCTATGACGTTAGAAACTACGGCATCAGCGGCCGAACGCTTTTGAAGCAAGGCGACTTTCCCTATTGGAACGAACCGAAGTACAAAGAGGTGTTGGCCTGGCAGCCTGATATTGTTGTTATCAAGCTGGGCACGAACGACAGCAAGCCACAAAACTGGAAATACAAGGGAGACTTTATTGACGAGTACCTGGAGTTTATCCAGTCATTTGCTTCGTTGCCCAGCCAGCCAAAAATTTACATTTGCCTGCCGGTGCCGGTTTACAAAGACGCTTTTAATATTACCGAGGAAGTGGTAAAAGGAGGCGTAATTCCCAGAGTGGAGCAAACGGCAAAAGAGGCCAAATTGAAAACGATTGACCTTTACAAGGCGTTGTCGGGGCATCCCGAAATGTTTCCTGACGGAGTGCATCCCAATGCCGCCGGAGCAAGCCTGATAGCCGAAGCTGTTTACAAGAAAATCAAATAACATGGATCAGCTGATGACCATTGACCCGAAGGATATAAGCGTTCCGGCTTTGCACGGGCTTATGCAGGGAGTGGTAGCCCCGAGGCCTATAGCATTTGCCAGCACAGTTGATAAAGATGGAAAGGTCAATCTCAGCCCTTTCAGCTTTTTCAATATGTTTAGTTCCAACCCACCCATTCTTATTTTTTCTCCATCAAGAAGGGTGCGGGACAATTCCACCAAACACACATTGGACAATGTGCACGAACATGGCGAAGTGGTGATCAACATTGTGAACTATGCCATGGTGCAGCAAATGTCGCTGTCCAGTACAGAATATGAGAAAGGCGTCAATGAGTTTATCAAGGCTGGGTTTACGGAAGTTCCTTCAGAAAAAGTGAAGCCGCCGAGGGTAGGGGAGTCGCCAGCAGCTTTTGAATGTAAGGTGAAACAAATCATTCCGCTCGGAGACCTGGGCGGTGCTGGCAATCTGGTGATTTGTGAGGTGTTGCTCATGCATTTCAAAAAGGAGATATTGGATGAGCAGGGAAGGGTGGATACAGAAAAGGTGGATGCAGTCGCCCGCATGGGAGGCAACTGGTATTGTAGGGCCCACGGTGAGGCATTATTTGAAGTGCCGAAGCCCCTCGAGACCAAAGGCATTGGGGTGGATCAGCTACCTGAGCGTATAAGGCTAAGTAATGTGCTTACTGGCAACGATTTGGGCATGTTAGGTAATGTGGAGCACCTGCCAAGCGATGCAGAGGTAAGAGAGTACCATAAGCACGAGAAGGTACAACTGCTGGTAGCGGAATACGAAAATGACCCAACTGGTTTTGAGGAGGCACTGCATCAGCTCGCCCAGCAATACCTGCATGATGGGTATGTGGAGATAGCGTGGAAGATTTTGTTGCAGATTTAGAAAGAGCGGAGAAAAGGAAAGCCGCCCCTTCCGGAACGGCCTTGCCTACTACTACATCCTACTTAAACTACTTGTTATTCAGTAAACTCTTAGCAGCCAGGATGCTTCAGTCAAGCAGTTCGTAGGCTATCTGCGGTTTCCCACGCTCGCCTCCCTGCATCAATGCAGTAAATTTCAGTTTGTAGTAGTTGCCACTTGTGTCTTTGATCACGTAGAACCTGTCCTCATATACACCCGGCTGACTTCCACCAGGCCCACCTGTTACTCGCCAGGTCGAGCCGATAGCAGTCTGGCTTTCACTGAATTCCAGGCTGGCTATGTCGCTGCTGCTGAAGCTCTCGTAGCTTTTAGTTTCCGTTACCACCATGGCCGTTTCTACTCCGGCTGTATTTTGCAATACGATGTCCTGGAAATAGTAAGGGATAGCGCCGCCGCCAAAATTGGTGGAATTCATAAAGCCCGTCCAGGCAATGTCCCACTTGTCTTTGGCTGGCTCTACGTCCACAATGCCGTCTTCAAAGTGTGCATAGACAAACTGCTGAGTTTCTACTTTGTCAATTTCGATTTCTTCAAAAGTGGTAGCGGAAATGTCGGCATACTGAAGAAGGTAGCCGTCTGCCGTTTGGCTTATCTTGATTTTCTTCCAGCCTCTTGCTTCACCAGGTGCGCCAGCAGTAGCGGCAGGCGCTTCTCCCCGGTTGATGATATACACAACATTTTCATCTGCACTAGCTGAAATTTCTGCAATGGCCGTTTTGTCCAGGTCACCGCTTGGATCATCAATCCAGCCAAAAGCATCGGTAGAAAAGGCGTTGATGCTCATGGCTGCTGCAAACCCAACTGTGTCGGTAGCAGTTACTTCTGCGAGATCAGTCTTTTCCAGTGCCTGGGCAAACATGGTTACCGATGAGTTGAGAATGACTTTGAAATCGGCTCCCGAATAGAAGCCAAGATCCCAACTGTCACGGTTCACTGCTGTTTGCCGGTTGGCGCTCAGGTCGATAAACACCTTGTTGGGGTAGGTAGCTCCTCCTCCTTCGATGTCGATCTGACCTTGTGCCGCCAATATCTCAGCAAAGCTGAGCGTCATGGTGGCGGTGGTGCCAGGCAAAAGCCCATCGGTAGAAGTTGAGAGGGTAAACGTGATCACCTCATCTCCGTCGAAAAGAGCTCCGTCAACCTTAGAAACTGTGAAGGATGCCTGCTCGGAGCCTTCAGCAACTGTAAGGGTGATTGCGTCGTTGCTTGCTGCGGGCGTGGTGGTGAACTTGGTTCCGTGGGCAATGTTTTCTCCGGAAAGCTCCACCGTTATATTAGCTGTTGCCACGTCCAGGGCTCGTGAAAATGAGAGAACCACCTCAAGTTCGCTTTCATCTTCAGTAATGCTTTGCTGAGCTGATGGGAAGTTAACAAGATTGTCAGGAAGCGCCGGTTCATCGTCGCCGCATGCTGTTAAAATGGCTGCCGAGCATATTGACAGGATAAAATATTTGGCTTTTATCCAATGCGTAATTGTTTGTTTCATCTGTATAAAATTTACTTTTTAGCGGCCAGATGGAATAGCCAAAACCTTTTGGAAGCGATAGTCGACTATTCTCCGACTTTATTCATTCCGCTGGGTATGGACTTTCCTTATGGCTATTTCATGTGCATATAGTTTTGTTTTTAAGGCCACATGGAATAGCCAACATCCTTTTGGAAATGAAAATGGGTTGTTTAACGACCTACCTCATTTCGTTGGGTATGACTATTCTTATGGCTACTTCACTGTTAATTTTAATTAGACTTATTATAAATAGAATTAGAAATTTTTTTACTTGTTCAGGTTGAAACTGAGCCCCAGAAAATAGGATCTTCCATAGCCAATAGGCCTGGCACCTCCCGTACTATGCGCTCCTCCTGTGTCTGTTGATGTGTTGTTTACATTCGTCACGTTGAAGAGGTTTCTTACTCCCAGCGTAGCACTCAGATAGCTGAATAGTTCCTTGCTGGTGGTAAAGTCCATCATGTGGTATCCGTCAATTTTGGTGAGCCGAATGGTTTCGCTGCCAGCGTCGTCAGTGCCAACTTCATAGTTAGGCAACGAGCCAGTATACTTATAGAATAGATTGAAGGTCAGCCCCGCAGGCCCCAGTTGATAGGTGGTTATCAGGTTCGCTTCAGGCGTCCAGGTGAATTCGGGAAGCTCGCTATCGTCTCCTATTAGTTGGTTGTATCGCCCTGTATAGGAAACCCCCACTTTTACTTCAAGAGCCTTGTCTGTATAGGTGGTGTTCCACATAAGTCCTTTTGTTTTAAACTTATCGACATTGATGTAGGTCGTGATCAAGCTATTGCTAGGTTTCTGTCCGTAGCTAATCATGTTGTCTACTGCGTTGTAAAAGCCATTGAGCGTCATTTCAACTCTCGATTTGGCTGTGCTCATCACCTTCCAGCTAAGTCCACCATTCACACTGTTAGATAGTTCGGCATCCAGGTCGGGGTTTCCTTCGATGGAATGGCTGGCGTCGTAGAAATTGAAGTATAGTTCTCTTAATGACGGCGCCCTGAAACCTCTCGCATAGGCAGCTCTCAGTACCAAATTATCGGTTAGCTGAAACTTGGTATTGATGGACGGAACTGCTGGCGGTGCCTGGTAAACGGAGTTTTTGATTACCCTAAACCCAGGCCTGATGCTTATTCTGTCTGTTGGGGTGTATTCACTGGAAAAGAAGAAAGCGTAGTCGTTCAGCCAGGGAGCGTCAGCACTGATGCGGCCCCCTTCTCCCTGTTCCAGGTTGATGTCGTAGCCTGGCTGAAATGACCATTGAGATGAAAGTTGATACTGGAAAGTGCCTCTGAGGCTAACGCCGTCATAAGAGGATACATCCTGCAAACCTGCGCTAAGAGCCAGCCTTACATTGCCAGTCTCCTGATCTACTGTGGTTGTCAGTGTGCGCCTGCTAAAATTGATAAGAGAAACAGCGCCGTTATAGCTCAATTTGTCAAATAGCCTGGTTTGGCCCTGTAGCTGGTGGTTAAACCTTTTGGTCATATACTCCTGATCAAGCGCCTCACCGCCATTGAAAGCGCCAGGGTTTTGTATAGACTCGTCCAAATAGTCGAGCTTGTAGAAAATGTTTGATTTATCATTTCTGAAGCCGACGAGACCGCTGGTTAGCCATTGGTTTTTTGGGTGCCATTGTTTGTCCCGGCCCTCGGCGTTACCCTGCCAGCCATAAAACTGGTTGTGACTCAGCCTGGCCTGGGTGTACACTTTGCCCAGCGTATAGCCTGCCCCGATGCTTTGATTGTGAACGCCCTTGTCGAATCCGTATTCCGATCCGGCAGACTCTTCCTGCACCCGGGCATCCAGTGAAAGCTTATCATTCTCCGGCTTTTTGGTAATAATATTGATGACTCCTGCCAGCGCATCGGCACCATACACTACCGACATGGGCCCTTCCACTATCTCAATCTTCTCAATATTGTTGACATCGACCTGATTAAGAGCGCCTGAGTTAGAGGTGCCCTCCCTCGTAATCAAAGGCATGCCATCTATCAACACTTTGATGTTTTGACCGCCCAGCCCTTGCAGTGTCATACTCGACTCGCCAAGTGCCATGTCCTGAGAAAACCTGACGTTGAGTTCTGTCTGCAGCACGTCCTGCAAACGATTAGCTCCTTGCGATTGGATTCTTTCCAAGGCAATAGTTCTCACCTGATACACTGACTTGCTGGCCGATTGCGGTTCGAACTGGCCTGTGATAACAATGTCGTCCATCACGTAGCTTTTCAGGCTATCCTGCGCCACGAGGCCGGAATGAACAACCAAAAGACAAGTGAAGAGAAAAACTACTCGCATCCCTATAGCTTTGTTAGTGAGTCGACTAGTTGTTTCCATGCCTCCAATTCAGGAATGCCTGGTTTTCTAAGGCCAAAAAACTGGGCAATCATATTATTCTCTCCATCGAATACTTCAATGCTGGTGACGTTACCTTCCGATGTGGGTTTCCGTACTACCCAGGCAGTTTGGCTGGCCTCCAGCTTCAGGTGCATATTGAACTCCGGGTCGAGGACATTGAGCCATTTCTCCTGGCCCTCGAGAAGACGGATCGTTTTTACCTTTCCTTGCTGTATTTGCAGGTTGCCTCTGTTTCCGGCAAAGATCATGATGGGAAGCTTGGTGCTTGCGGCAGTTTCGAGTACCTGCTGAAGGTTGTCAGTGCTTATGGGGTAACTGAAAGTGCCATTGGCAATTTCAAGCGCCTTGTAGCGATGCACATTGTGCCTTTTCAGCATGCCAAAGAAGTCGTGTGTGTCTTTCAACTCGCTCCACTCTTTAAGAAAGGCGGGCTTGTCAATAGCGTCCCCAAATGTGGGTTGGCTGTAAGGCTCCACCGTTTGCCCCGGCTCCTGGTTGTCGGACCGGTAGTCTTCAACAATTTTCAGAAAGGCGTCGTTGTTGCTTTTTTCCTGTAGGTAAATTTTGGTGATCGCCTCTCCGGCCTTATCGAAAATCTGCAAACTGGTGAGTGTTCTGTCGCCTTTGGTCATTTGGTGGGCAAACCCAACGTGCCAGGCGCTAAAGAAAACACGGGTTTCTATGGGGCCAATCACAGTTCCCATGGCTCTTTCGCCTTCGCCAAAAGTTTCCACTTTCTGGAACTTGCCCTTGTGCTCCAGTACACATGCATCGTTTCTGGTTAACGACATCACGTAGCCAAGCTCCGGTAGTCGTTTCAAAAAATCAGGCCAGCTTCGTTCAGGGGTGGCTTCCAGTCTCACACAGGCAGGGCCTACTTCTGTTGCCAAAAGCACTGCTTCGCTTACTCCCAGCTCCTGAGCAGCATTTCTGATTCTCACATTTGGTTGTGCGGCTTGAATCTCTGCCCAGGCTTTTTTTAATGCCTCAACATCAGTTTTATCGATTGCTAAGTTTTCCATTATCTGCTATTTATCGTTTCGTTCAAAAGGGGTGTAGTTTCAAAAGGGATGGAACCCATTGTGTATATCATAGGTATGTCGCTATTCTCACTGTAAATCAGCTCGACCGGGTATGAAAACGTATGCTCGATTATTTCTTTTCGGAGCATAAGCTGGCTGGGGCCCTGCCCCACTTCTTTCCCGTTTTTCATAAATAGAAAGTAGTCGGCATACTGAGCGGCAAGGTTGAGGTCATGTATCACAGCCGCTACTCCATATCCACGCTCCACGCACCTTTGCCGAACGATGTCGAGCAAGCCATGCTGCTGCGCTATGTCCAGGCTTGAGGTCGGTTCGTCGAGTAGGAGGTAAATTGGGTGCTCCTGCTGGTCGAGCAATTGAGCAAGTACCCTGGCCAGGTTCACTCTTTGCTGCTCGCCACCCGACAGTGTTTGATATACCCTATGCTTCAGGTGATAAACATCTGCCTCCTGCATTACTTCTCTCGTAATTTCTTCGTTTTGACTATTGGTTGTGCTGTGGGGGGTTCTTCCGAGCATCACCACTTCTTCAGCAGTAAAGGCCAGACTCAGGTGTGTTTTTTGGGGAAGCACCGCCCTGGTCAATGCCAGCTCCCTTGAAGTATAGGTGGACATTGCTTGATTGTTGATGCTTATTTCTCCTTCGTCAGGGAGTATGTCCCGGCATAGTGCTTTCAAAAGTGTTGATTTGCCGGCACCATTGGGGCCGGCAATGGCGGTAAACTTGCCCGGGAAAACGGCGACCGATACCTGGTCGAGTATTTTCTTATTGCCTACAGAATAACTTATATTTTTTCCCTGATACATGAGTGTTCGATTAAATCTGAATTCTTTTTTTTCTGGCTGAGGCAAGCATCCAGATGAAAAATGGCGTTCCCATTAGCGCCGTGATAATGCCGATGGGGAGCTCTGTAGGAGCAACAATTGTTCTGGCGATCATATCTGCTACTGTGAGTAAAATAGCACCCCCTATGGCTGAAGCCGGAAGTATCAGTTTGTGATCCGGACCAAACGCCATGCGCAGAATGTGTGGCACAACCAACCCTATGAACCCGATGGCTCCGGCCATGGCAACCGATGCACCCACTGCCAGCGCACTTAGTAAAATGATCCTGTGTTTGATTTTTTCTACTTCCACGCCCAGGTGGCGGGCTTCGGATTCTCCCAGTGCCATGGCGTTGAGTGCCTGGCTCTGCCCGATAAGGGCCACAGCAGGCAGCACGATAAGCCAGATGGCTAACCCTATTTTATCCCATGAGGCACCACTCAAATCGCCCATGCTCCAGAAAGTGAAGGAGCGCAACGCCGTTTCGTTAGAATGGAAGATGACGATGCCCATGAGGGCTGCACAAAGAGCAGTGATGGCTACACCTGCAAGAATGAGAATGGTGACGTCGGTTTGATACGCACCTTTGCTGAATTGATAGGCGATATAAGTGGCGGCAAGACTACCTGAAAAGGCTGCCACTGGTAGTAGCCACGTTGTAAGACCCGGAGTTAGAAATGCGGCGAACGTTGGGCCAAAAACCAGCACAACGACAGCCATCAAAGCGGCTCCGTTGGAAACACCAATAATGCCGGGCTCCACAAGCGGATTTCTGAAAAGACCCTGCAATGCGGCACCCGAAATTCCCAGGGCACCTCCAACCGCCACACCAAGCACCAGCCTGGGAAGACGAATCGACAACAAAACTGCTGAGTCTCTTGCGCTGACATCTGCCACATCGAGTCCCAGGTTGTGGAGGAGAATATTAACAATTTGGCCAACGCTGATGCCAAGCGCACCGACACGAAGCGAAATGAACATGGTGCACACAAGCAGCGCTACCAGGCTGCCGAGTATGGCAGAATTGGTAGTGAGCTTGCTTTTAGCTTTCATTGCCGGTAGGGTAGCCACTTGCATAGGTTAGTTGCTTTCGGCTACGTTGTGTGCTGCCAGCTCAGGGTGAATGCTAGTCGCCAGCTGAATAGCTGCCTTGCCCACGCCCGGCCCAAAGCCTGAAAGCCAAAGCCCGTCCATGGCAAGTATTTGCTCTTTTTCCCCGGCGGTCGTTTGCATCATCCCCTGAATCTGCAAAGCTCCCTCAATGCCGCCCAGGCTTTCGAGCCCACTGTCGAAAAACAAGATGTAGTCAGGATTGGCTGCGACCAGGGCCTCCGGTGTCAGTGGCTTGTAGTCGAACACTTCGTCAACAGCAAACTGCGCACCAGCCATTTTGATGAGCTCCTCTGCAAATGTGTTTTTGCCGCAGATACTCAGTGAACCGAGCCCCCGGGCATAGACGAACAGCATTCTTGGTTTTGTGGTGGTAAGGCTGATCATAGAATCCAACGAAAGAAGGTCTTTCTCTAGTGTGGCAACCAACTCTTTTGCCGCCTGCTCCTTGTTAATGATTTTGCCTATCTCAGCTATTATCTTTTTGGTAGAAGCGACGTTAAGTTCATGTTTGAACGTATGGACTGGCAAGGCTGTCGCTTGTAACTGAGTAACAACCTCGGCATTGATGTGGTCTTCCTCAGCTAATACAATATCAGCATCCAGCGACACAACGCCTTCGGCTTTGATGCCAGTGCGATAGCCTACCGAAGGCAGGGTTTGCAGGCTTTTTGGTCGGGTGCTGGTTTTGTCAGCGGCGATAACCTGATCGCAGCTTCCCAGTGCACAGACTATCTCAGACAAAGTCCCTCCAATACTGACTATTTTTAGTGAACCCTTTTCGGGAACTGAGTTTTCTATGCTCTCTGAGTTTGTATTTGCGGGCCCACATTGACTGAAAAGGAGCAGGCACGCAGCCGAAATGCTAAACAGATTGATATGTTTCATTTATTTAGAATCGTTTTAAATAATGGTAAATGTAGGCCGGGGAGATTGGGCTGTCAATCGCTTGATTGAGCTTAAATAACTGCTTCTTTAAGTACAGGAAGTGCTTGCAGTGGGGATTAATGATAGCTTGTTTAAGCTATTCGATGCTTTCGCAGCAGAAAGAAATCACATATCACTACGAACGAGTCAGTTGTGTGTGGTGTTTTTCGAAAATGTGTAGTGAAGGCGCCAGCCGGCTGAAGGATCTCAAATTGCTAAAAACAGGAGGTCAATAAGCTAGTAGACTGCCGTGCTTTCGTGGTTGATGTTTAGATAATACCTTGTTCCTTTTCGTGCCCCTGTTCTTTTGAGTGCCCCTTGCTCGACGAGGTTTTGCAAGTCTCTGGTAGCGGTAGAGGCGGTGGTTTGAGTAATACGAATGTAATTTTCAGCACTAATGCCGCCTTTAAAGCCGTTTATACCCTCTTTAAATATTCGCTCTATTACTTTCGTCTGACGTGGGTTTAATGCATTTGAAAACCGATGGAAAAATTTACCCTTTTCAATCAGGAAGTCAATTGTGCTTTGCGTGTGACTCTGCGCTTGTATAACCAGATGGCAAAAATATTCCAGCCATTGATCGATAGCTAAACTCGTGCTATTGTTTTGGAGAGCCTCATAGTATTCCTTTTTGTTGCTTTCTATAACATGAGAAATGGCAATGAGTGTAGGTTTTCCAAGCGCCTGAGAAAGTGCTTTTTCGGATATAGCCCTTCCTATTCTCCCGTTTCCATCCTCAAAGGGGTGAATGCTTTCGAAGTATAGGTGGGCTATCCCTGCCCGTATAAGTGGCGAGAGCGGGTCAGAAGCGGGTTTGTTTGTTGCATTGAACCATGCGATGAAGGTGTCCATTTCTTTTTTCACTCTTGAAGAGGGCGGGGCCTCATAGTGCACCTTGGGGTTGCCGAGTGCTCCTGACACCACTTGCATGGGATCCTCATGTGTTCTATATCTGCCAATATCCAACAGATCTCTTCTCCCGGAGGTCAACATTTCATGCCAGGAAAAGAGCTGATGTTCATCCAAGGGGGTGTTATAGGTCTTATATAAGTCGATCATTAGCTCAGCTATTCCCTCTTCAGCGGGAGTAATTCTCCGTTGATGATCAGTTTTGAAGCCAAATTGTCGTCGAATAGAAGACTGTAGAGACTCCCTATTCAAAAGCTCACCCTCGATTTCTGATGTTTTAAAAGCTTCATTACTCATTAAATCAACCTTCAGAACATCTTGGTCAGCCACACTGACATGCTTCATGCTTCCAAACATAATCCCCGCTCTGTGGAGGAAGTCTCGTTCGTAGGCTTCGTAAATATCAACTTTGTATTTGAATTGGGGCCACTCTTTGTGTTGCCAGTTCCAAGTCATGAGCTATATTTTTCTATTTATAGCTCAATATATGGGTATTTTATGAGCTATAAAAATTTTCTTATAGCTCATCCACATACAACTAGTAAGTTTAGTTTTGACTGATTGAGGAAATTAAACCGTAATAAGCTTCTCCCGTATCGCTTTTACGACGAGCTCCACCGGCGTCTTCACATTCATTTTCTTCAGGATGTTTTTGCGATGGGCGTGAATGGTATGAGGGCTGAGGTGCAGCTCCTCTCCAATTTCTTCTGTTGACAGGCCTTTGGCTATGAACCGGATAACCCCGATTTCTCTTTCAGAAAGCGTTTTCTCTGACTGCAGGTCGTCGGCTGCGTCGTTTTCGGCCAGGAAGGCTTCCATCACTTTGTTGCAAACGAATTTTTCCTGATGAATCGCAGCTTCCAGGGCGGCCAAAACCTCCCGTTGGCTGCAGTTTTTGGTGATGATGCCAATGGCACCGAATTTGATCAGCGGCTTTAAGTCTTCCTGATCGATGCGGGAAACAAGTAGGAGAGGGTATACTTGAGGGTTGTCAGCAAGCACTTCTAAGAGACTCGCTGGATCCAGGTCTTTCACCCCATATGGATTGACTATAAGGATGCCGGACGGAAAATTTTTCAGGACGTTGCTCAATGCAACACGGCTCTTGACCGTTTCTACCTGTACGGATTCAAAAGCTTGATGCACCAGGTATAATAACCCGGCAACGGACAACTCATGTGTATCAGCTACGATTACGTTAGGTGCAGACATCAGGCATTTTATCCTCAGTCTGCAAATAACAGCAAGTCCCTTGAGAAATTAAAGCTTATTTAGACTAAATATAAATAAATGATTTAACAGGTCTATTTTCAGGATGAAGTTACAGCACCAAACCGGTCTATTTGCTCGTCATTCTGTAGGTAAGGGCACCCGATGGACATTTCTTTACCTGCTCAATAATTTCTTCAGTCGTTCCGCCTTCAGGCTTTATCCAGGGACGTTCCTTGTAGTTGAAAACTCCGGGCAAGCCTCTCCAGCATTTTTCAGAGTGCTGGCAGTTTTCAGCCTGCCAAATGATGGTCACTTCGCCATTGCTATACTCTTTTATCTTGTCGGCCATATTGAATTATCTTATTCTGGTATCTATTGGGTTGGCTTTTGAAAGAAGCTTGTGGATGGGGCAGCTATTGGCAACAGAAGTCAGCCTTGGCAGCTGTTCCGGTGTATGTCCTTGCAGTACTACCTGCCGCCGGAAGGTGCCTATACCATCAATAGTTTCGTAAACCACGTTCACCGATTTCACCGATGCCTCCCACCCTTTGTGCTGGATATACATCTGCAACGTGATAGTGGTGCAGGCAGCAAGGCTTGCACAAACAAGTTCGGTGGGAGTAGGGGCGGTATCTCCCCCTCCTTTTTCTTCGGGTTCATCGAGCAATACTTCGTGCTGGCGAATTTTTGCACTCACCTGAAAATTTGTGTTGTTTGGAGTTGCTGTTGCTTCTGCCATGGGTGTTATTTAAATCGTGCTTGGTTTTTCTCATTCATCAAGTCATGGTACTCCTTGTGTTTTTTCAAAAATGCTACCACAAACGGACAGAGCGGTACCAGTTCGTGGCCTTCTTTTCTAATAATGTCCAGTGCTTCTTTCACAATTTTACTGGCCACACCTTTTCCTCTTAACGACGGATCAACCTCTGTATGAACAAGGAACATTTGATTAGTTGATTTCTTAAACGTGTATTCTATCACAGACAGAACACCATCAATCTCTAACTCAAACCTCTTTTTGTCGGGGTTATTGATAGTCTCATAAGCGTCCAGGTTCATAACACGTCTCTTAATTCGGGGTTCTTATCAAATACGGACCTGGCAAAGGGGCAAAGAGGGATGATGCTAATCTTCTTTGCTCTGGCATAAGCTACGGCGCTTTCTACCATTAGCCTACCTGCACCCTGACCACGCAATTCGCCGTCCACTTCGGTGTGGTCGATAATGATACGATCTGTGCCAGCCTTGCTATAGGTCATCTCGGCCATTTTGCGACCTTCGATTTCTATGTAGAATGATCCTTTTGAGTCTTCTTCCCGTTGTTTTACTTCTAGCATGGTTGTAAGATATTAAAAAGGCTGGCAGATCAATCCGCCAGCCGTAACTGATTTAGTTCATTGGCACTTCCATGAGCAACACCTCCGCATTGGTGGAAGCAGTTAGCTTACTCAGTTCGGTTTCCCACACTCCGAAGCCATCTCGTTTTCCCAGTTTCTGCCCGTCCACTTCTACATCGCCTTCCAGAATAAAGTAGTAGAGCCCATTGCCTTTTCCTTTTACCTGATAGTCGAGCGACTTGCCTGCGTCCAGTTTGGTCATGCTAAACCAGGCGTTTTGGTGTACCCAAACACCTTCATCATCCGCATTGGGCGACAACACCTGCTGCCATGCATTGTGTTTTTTGTCAGCGTCCAGGGTGATCTGGTCATAGCGGGGTGTCACATCCTTTTTGTTGGGGAACATCCAGATTTGAAGGAATTTCACTTCTTTGTCTTTGTGGAAGTTCTTCTCACTATGGTAGATGCCTGTGCCGGCACTCAGTACCTGCACATCTCCCTGCCTTATCACCTGTTTGTTCCCCATGCTGTCCTGATGCTCAAGGTCGCCTGACAATGGAATGGAGATGATTTCCATATTGTCGTGTGGGTGAGTGCCAAAGCCCATGCTACCGCTAACGGTGTCATCGTTCAAAACCCTTAAAACACCAAAATGCAATCTTTCAGGATCGTAGTATTGTGCAAAACTGAAAGTGTGATAGGAATTGAGCCAACCGTGGTTAGCATGTCCTCTCGTATTGGCTTTGTGCAAAATAGTTTTCATTTTTTGGTTCTCCTCTCAGAACTAAAGTTAGTTTTTAATCTCTTTTGTCCAATTTTCATACATTTATATGTATGTACATACAAATACGTGTTGGCAAGGAAAAAGTTGTTTTTAAGGGCGTTTTAATTTGTTGCTTACGCTTTTTTCATATCTCTGCATTGTAATCGGCTTTTAAAGAGTTGCAGAGGAGATTCATGTACTTTGCCGTGACTTTAGTGAGTTGGACTCATAGTAGTTCTTATCTTTAATAGATTTCTATGAACATACTACTGGTAGAAGACGAAGCAAAGGTAGCATCATTTATCAAGCAGGGGCTTGAAGAGCAGGGCTATGTGGTTGACCTGGCTACTGACGGGCAAATGGGCCTAACGTTATTTCTAAAGGGAGCTTACGACGTCGCAGTCCTGGATGTGATAGTCCCCTTTATCAGCGGGGTAGAACTTTGTCGGGCTATAAAGAACAACAAACCCTCACTGCCGGTAATCATGCTCACTGCTTTGGGTACCACCGAAGACAAAGTCAACGGTTTTGAGGCTGGTGCCGACGACTATCTGGTCAAGCCTTTTGAATTCAAGGAGCTTTTACTCAGGCTCAAAGCACTCACCCGTCGAAGCCAGAGAGAGGAAGTAGTCTCTCATGTGCTGACAGTAGCTGACTTGACCCTAGATCTCGACAAAAAGGTGGCTCACCGGGGGAACAAACAAATAGACCTGACTGCCAAGGAATTTGGTTTGCTCGAATACCTGATGAGGAATAAAGGCAGAGTGGTGTCAAAAATGGATATTTCAGAGAAGGTGTGGGACATAGATTTTGATACGGGCACCAATGTGGTAGAAGTATATATCAATATCCTGAGGAAAAAGATAGACAGAGACTTTGAGGACAAGCTCATCCATACCCGGATAGGGATGGGGTATATTTTTGAAAAAGCCTAATGCAAATCAGGGACAAGCTTACCTTCCTTTTCTTGCTGATAGTGGCGCTGATCATGGGCGCTTCTTCGTTAGCTATCTACTACTTATCGGCTCAGTACCGCAAACAAGAGTTTTATGAAAGGATAGAAAACAAAGCCAGAAATGTGGCCAAACTGCTTATTGAAGTAGAGGAGGTGGATGCAGAGCTGCTGCGGAAGATTGAGGAGAACAACCCGGTGAGCTTGCCAAATGAGGAGATTACCATTTTCGACTATCAAAATCAGGTGCTGTATAGTTCAGAAGGGGTGCAGACAGTGGAGGTGAATGAGGCTCTACTGAACAGGATCAGGCTTGAGGGGGAAGTCAGATTTGTATTCGGAAATCAGGAAGTGCTTGGAGTGCTTTTTACGGACCAATATGACAGAGTGGTGGTGGTGGCTTCGGCTACGGATATTTTTGGCTATCGAAAACTGAACAACCTGCGCAATGTGCTTTTCATCGTTTTCGGCGCAGGTCTGCTTTTTACCTTCATATCAGGGCGAATTTTTGCACAACGTACCCTAAGTCCTATTTCCCGGGTAATCGCCCAGGTCGACGCCATTGGTATCAGTAACCTGAGCAGCCGGGTAGACGAGGGAAATCAAACTGATGAGCTGGCGCAGCTGGCAGGCACATTCAACGACATGCTCGACAGGCTGGAAGAGGCCTTTAAGCTCCAGAAGAACTTCATTGCCAATGCCTCGCATGAGTTGCGAACGCCACTTACTGCTATTACCGGCCAGCTTGAAGTGACCTTGCTGAGCGACAGAACTGCCGAAGATTACAAGCGCACCGTAAATTCTGTTCTTGACGATATCAAGAACCTGAATTATCTGTCTAACCGGCTGCTCCTGCTTGCGCAGGCGAGCTCCGAGAGTGTTGAAAGCTCTTTCGGTTCCATCAGGGTGGACGAGCTTCTCTGGCAAAGCGCTGGTGAGCTCCAGAAAAGAAATCCATCATACAAGGTCTCAATATCGTTCAACGAGGATTTGGAGGATGATCAGATGACCATCGTAGGCAATGAGCAGCTGATAAAAACAGCTTTACTCAATCTGATGGACAATGGGTGCAAATATTCTGACCCTCATGAGGTGCAGGTAAGCGTTGAACCAGACGGAGGACAGCTGGTGTTGACTTTCCGGGATTTTGGCATCGGCATAGACGAAGAAGAGCAGGAGTTGATTTTCGAGCCTTTCCACCGGGGAAGCAACGCCCAAAACATCAAAGGCCATGGCATTGGGCTGTCGCTGGTGCAAAGAATAGTGAAACTGCACGAGGGCACGCTCACACTTATCTCAAAAAAGGGCAAGGGCAGCACTTTTACCCTAACGCTTCCGGTCGAGAAAAAAAATTAATGCCATTTTAATCTCGCACTAATAGGGCCTTTAGATGACCGCCGTACAATTGCATCATAAACATCAAAAGTATGAGCGAGTCATCATCAACATCGAGAATTAAAGTCACAGCTTATGTAATAGCCGGGCTTTTGTTTGTAAGCCTTTTTATTGGCGCCCACTATATCACTCTGAACAAGGAGGCGGTCGCCAGTCTTAACGAGGAGAAGCTTAAATCTGAAGCATTGCTTTCAGAGAAACTTCAACTTCAAAAAGAGATTGATAAGTTTAAAAAAGAGATAGCCTCTCTGACAGGCAAAAATGCCAATCTTGATCATCTCCTGGCTCAGGCGAACGATAACCTGGCTCAGAAGGAAGCGCAGCTAAGCCAGATCAAACGGAGCAATGGCTCTATTGCAGAACTGAACAGGCAAATAGCTGAGTTGAAAGCTTTGAAGTCAGGTCTTGATTCGCAGATTGCCAGCCTTAACGGAGAAATCAGCAAGCTTCGGGATGAAAACGGCAACCTGAGAAAAGAGAACGCCAATGCTAATGCTATGATTGCTCAGTTGGAAATGGACAACAAAGTCCTTACTGAAAACATGGGTCTTCTTACTGCTTTGACCGAGGATAACCTTGTGCTCGTCACCAAAAAGAATGAAAAATTAACGGTAAGAGCTAAGAAAGCCAAGAAAATCAACTTCGTGTTCGACGTGCCACAGAGTGCTCTTGGTGGCCTTGAGTTCAAAGTAGTGTCTCCTGGTTCAAAAGTTTATTCCAAAGCCGATGGTACTGTTTCACACCACCTCTTGCAGGGAGATGGCAACCCTGTCGCAAGCCTAGGAGTTTATCCGGGCCAGTTTGAGATGGTTCAACGGGTAGAAATGGTTTTTACACCTAAAGAAAAATTGACCACCGGAATTTACAAGATCGAGGTGTATAACAAAGGTACTAAGCTGGGTCGCATGCAGGTGAAGCTGGATTGACCCCAGAAAGATAATATAGGTTGATTAGGTTAGGTTCCTGATTGAAAAGCGCTGGGTTTCCCAGCGCTTTCTTTTTTCCCAGCCTGTTATTTTTCGGCTACCGGCATCCTCACCCAATAAATATCTCCCCTTCCATTGCCAGGGGAACTGATCTGCCCGACAAATCCTTCGTATGTTAGAGAGCCTTCCGTCTGATCGGATGATTTGACTTTTTCACTGGTAAAGAAAAGCCACTGGCCGTCGGGAGAAACGTAAGGGCAATAGTCGAGCCTGGGGCTGTTAATGGCATCACCCATGTTAACTGCCGGCTGCCACTTTCCTGCAGCATCTTTTCTGCTAATGTATAAATCGCCACCTCCCTGGCTACCTTCCCTTTGCCAGGATCCGAAAATGATAAACTGTTCGTCCGGGTCAACGAAGGCGTTGTATTCGTCGGTGGATGAATTGACCGTAGAGTCCAATGGCTCAGGTGCCGTGAACTTGCCATTTTCAAATTTGGAAAAAACGATATCTTCTCCTCCCATGCCACCTTCTTCCAGCCTGAGTGTGAAATAAAGGTTGCCGCTTTTGGCGACAGACGGGTAATACTCATGGCCATCGGAATTCACAGGCGCTCCCATATTTTTGGCTTCCGACCAGCTGCCGTCCTTTTGCTTTTCGACATACCAAATATCAAAGTCTTTGTCGGGCCCACTATCCGTTAGCGACCGCCTTGAGGCAAAATAAAGCTTCGACCCATCGGGCGAGAAGGCAGGTTCAATGTCATAACTATTACCAGAGAAAGAAGCAATCGCCGGGTCTTCCCATCGCCCTCCACTATACTTGCGCATTACTATCACACTCTTTTGGACGCCCACCAGAGAATAGTAGATTTCAGTTCCATCAGGGGAAATCGCAAAATCTCTTTCATTATTACCAGTTGAGACATTCGCAGGAGCAAACATTTCAGGAGTGGTGCCTGGCGTTGACTGGCCAAGGTATTCCCACGGCTTTTCAGGCTGGCCTTTACAACCGACGATCAGCGCAAAAAGAAGCAAATAGCGATTCATGGTGATAGATTTAGCGTCGTTAGGTTAATTCCTGCTGCGTTTCTTTCGGGCAGCCTTTCATAGAACAACCCACTGGCAATTGAGCCGTATTTGGGGCAAAGGTTCCTTTAATGTGCAGTCAGGCATCGTACACGCCGGAATGCCGCCATTCATTTCAACGCTTTTGAGAATTTTATTCCTGACATCTGCGTTAATTTGCAATTGATATGAAGGACGGCCAAAGTTTTGGGTGACATATTACAAGAAGATTGATGAACAACGGAGCAGTTGCGGCCACCATGGCCAACGAAACCACCAACAAAGCCACATTTTCCATTTTGGTGGCTCTTAGTATTTCACACCTGTTGAACGACACTATGCAGTCGCTGATCCCATCCATTTACCCGATGGTGAAGGAGAATTATCAGCTCACATTTAGCCAGATTGGCTTGATTACACTTACGTTTCAGCTGACTGCCTCCCTGCTTCAGCCTGTAGTGGGTGCATTTACAGATAAGCGGCCACAGCCATTTTCACTTGCTGCTGGAATGGGCTTCACCCTATTAGGGCTGCTGGGTATGTCTATGGCCGGAAGCTTCACTATGATTCTTGTGTCAGCGGCTTTTATAGGCCTGGGTTCATCTGTTTTTCATCCGGAAGCCTCCCGCATGGCGCACATGGCTTCCGGCGGCCGTCATGGAATGGCTCAGTCGTTGTTTCAGGTGGGAGGCAATGCGGGAAGCTCCCTTGGGCCGTTGCTGGCAGCGTTGATCATTGTCCCGCTTGGGCAATTTCACGTCATATGGTTTTCTCTGCTGGCCTTGTTGGCGATGATTATATTGGCCAACGTCGGCAAATGGTACAAGTTTCAGTTGGTGGTTAAGAGCAGGAAAGCCAAGCGAGCCGTTGCCGAGCCGGAGAAAATATTCGCCCTTCCGGTAAAGAAGGTAGTTTGGTCGTTGACTATTTTGTTATTGCTCATTTTTTCCAAGTATATCTATATGACCAGCATGAGCAGCTATTTTACTTTTTACCTGATTCAAAAATTTGATGTGTCGGTAAAAGCATCGCAGCTGTACTTATTTATGTTCCTTTTTGCTGTTGCTGCCGGCACCTTCCTGGGAGGCCCCATGGGAGATCGGTTTGGTCGCAAGTATGTGATCTGGTTCTCGATACTTGGCGCAGCGCCTTTTACACTGATACTGCCTTACGCCAGCCTGTTCTGGACGGGAGTATTAAGCGTAGTTATTGGACTCATATTGTCGTCAGCTTTCTCCGCCATTCTCGTTTATGCCCAGGAGTTGGTGCCTGGGAAAGTGGGCATGATTGCCGGACTGTTCTTTGGCCTGGCTTTCGGTACCGCCGGCATCGGGTCGGCCTTGCTCGGGGAACTAGCTGATAGAACCAGCATTGAATATGTTTTTGCTATTTGTTCTTTCCTGCCCCTGCTGGGCATTATAGCTGTGCTCTTGCCGGGCAGAAAGGAGCTCCAGGCTGGTTAATATTTGGGATGTTTGGCAGTGACCGGTACCGTCCGCTGGCGGGCAAAACAGCTTTGTAGCTGGAAATAAAATATTTGCAATTAATTGACTGTCAGTTAATTAAATTATGGAACGATGATTGCAAAAGCGCCGACAAAGTAAAACCACTATCACTATGTTGACGAACTTCTTGAAATCAGCACTCCGCAACAGCCTGCGGCACAGAGGCTACACACTGATCAATGTCCTGGGCTTGTCGGTAGGCCTGGGAGTGTTTTTGATCCTCATGTTCTATATCAGATATGAGCAAAGCTTCAACTTGTATCATTCGAAAGCTGATAAGATTTATAGAATTGTAGAAAGTGGGACTACTCCTGAAGCGGGAGAAGTGAAAACTATTTTCACGAACTGGGCCATGGGAGGGGCGTTGAAAGCTGAGTTTCCTGAGGTAGAGAACGTCGCCAGGGTGTTTATTTTTGGCGGTGCTATGCACACAATCGGCGAGAAGAAATTTCTGGAGCGAAATTATTATGTAGTTGAGAAGTCATATTTTGAGGTGTTTGACCACCGATTCACAGCAGGAAGCATCGCCCAGGATGTTGGAAACAATGGTGTGGACCTGATCTTGACTCATTCGGCAGCCAAAAAGTATTTTGGTGCTGAGAACCCTGTTGGCAAAATGATTGACTCTGACCGATTTGGCTCCTGTAAGGTGGTGGCTGTGATAGAGGATGTGCCAAAAAATTCAAGCTTTCAACCTGATTTCTTTTATCTCGCCGACATAAAAATGTGGAGCGAAAATTACCAAAGATATTTCGCAAGCTGGGAGCCTCGAAATTGCGGCACTTTTCTGGTGCTAAATGATCAGTCGGCGGTTGCCTCTGTCATGCAAAAGAAGGAAGCGTTTCTGAAAGACAACCTGGGAGAGCAGTGGGAGACAAGGGATTTTGAGTTGCAGCCACTTACGGATGTGCACCTCAGGTCTGTAGACATTGACACTCCCACGCAGCATGCCAAGGGTAATCAGCAATACATCATTATTTTCGGGCTCATTGCAGTTTTTGTGCTAGTCATCGCTGTCATCAATTACATCAACCTGGCCACCGCAAGAGCTATTTTCAGGCGTAAGGAGGTGGGTATTCGCAAAGTGGTTGGTGCATCGAAGGGGCAGCTGATAAGCCAATTTTTAGTGGAGTCGATGTTGGTTTCAACTGTGGCATTAATTGCCGCATTAGGGCTTATCGAACTGGCACTTCCCTGGTTCAATAGTCTTACTGAAAGAACTATCGAGATCCCTTATCTTCAGCAGCCTTTCATCCTTGTTGCAATCTTCAGTGTGAGCACTATAACGGGCATCTTTTCCGGCTTGGTACCTGCTTTTATTATTTCAGCGTATCAACCGGGCCAGGTGCTGGGCGGGCACTTTCAAAAGGTTGGTAATTTGATATCCCGAAAAGTATTAGTGGTCTTCCAATTCTCTTTGTCCATTGTTCTGATCATTGCTACCGCTGTGGTGTATAATCAAATGGACTATGTACAAAACCGGGATATGGGATTCGACAAAGAACGAAAAATGGTGATTGATATTAACTCAGGAAATGTCCGGAGAAGCTTCAGAGCCATGAAGAGCGAGTTTGCAGCGCACCCTGATGTTCTGAATGTGGCGGCAGTAAGCCGGGTACCTGGTGAGTGGAAATCACTGCCAGCTGTTTCTGTGACAAAGATGGCAGGCGAAGACCCCCAACTGATGCGTTTTATGGGTTTTGACCCTGATGCACTTGAGACGTTCGATATCAAATTAACGGTGGGGAGCAATTTTTCAGGTAACGACCAGTTAGATTCTCTCCATGTTTTACTCAATGAAAAAGCAGCTGCAATGCTCGGGGGTGAAGGCATCGTTGGTGAGAGGATTCAGTTTCACGACGGGGAAGAATCCATTACTTTCCAGGTAGTCGGGATCGTGGAAAACTTCAATTTCGAGTCCCTTTATCAGGAGATTGGCCCCATGGTGATTGGCCCGTGGAACAATGTGATAATGTCTATCGACTACTTCGTGCTCAACACCAAAGGCGACCCGTCTAATGTACTGGAACATGCAAGTGCTGTGCATGATAAGTTTGCTCCTGAGGGTTCCATCGAATACAATTTTCTTGACCAACAGTGGGAACGGTATTATAGGGATGATGTGAAGAGAGGAACCGTCTTTGCGCTGGCGGCGGGGTTGGCAATTTTTATTGCCTGTCTCGGCCTGCTTGGCCTGGCCAGTTTCGCAACCTCACTGCGGCTGAAGGAGTTTGGCATCAGGAAAGTGCTGGGAGCCTCCAACCAGCAGCTGGTCTACCTGATCTCAAAAGAGTTTCTGTTGCTGGTGCTGATTGGTTTCGCATTGGGCAGCCCACTGGCCTATTGGCTGATGGACAAATGGCTAAGCAGCTTCGCCTACGCAGAAGGGCTTTCGGTATCAACATTTGCAGTAACCGGACTTGTGGTTGCCCTGATAGCGTTGCTTACCGTTGGCTACAAGTCTTTGCAGGCTGCCCGCCGCAATCCGACCGCCTCTTTGCGAAATGAGTAAATAAGTGATGACAGTTTGACGTGCAACCTTTTTGGTCGACCTATGTCTTTTGTCATAAATAGGTTAATCACTCTAAGTCAAAAACTATGAAATTACTCAACAAACCAGGATTAACTGTAGCCTTACTGTTTATGGTGGTGGGAATGGCAACAGCACAGCAGAAGGTAGACAGAACGTTCAGTGGTATTAATAAAGTAACTATGAGCATTTCGTCCGGCGATGCCTTTTTTGAGAAATCTGCGGATGGTAAAGTATATGTGGCATTGGAGCATGATATAGACGACTATGAGCCTACTATAGAGCAAAAGGGGTCTACGCTCGTGATCAATGAGGAGAAGATGAAGAACCGGAGAAGCTGGAGTGGAGACTCAAAATGGACAATTAAGGTGCCGGATGAAGTTAACATCAGCTTCAATACTGGTAGCGGCGATGTGCAAATTAGTGGGCTGATGGCTGACCTAAGCACTAATTCGGGCTCTGGAAACACCAGAATTGAAAACTCGGATGGAAAAATCAGAGTGAACACCGGGTCTGGTAATATCAGAGCCAGAGAGTCTAAAGGAGATCTTACATTTAATGCCGGTTCTGGCAATATCGACTTGTACGCTGTCAATGCTGAAGTGAGCGCCAATGTGGGAAGTGGAAATGTGAGTGCTGAAAAGTTGACGCTTTTAGGAAAAAGCTCATTCAATTCGGGCTCTGGCGACGTGGAGGTGTCCTTAGCTGCCACGCCAGCTTATGATATATCGGTTAACAGTGGCTCAGGAGATTCAACGCTGGACTTTGAAGGGAACAAGATTGAGGGTGTGGTAGTGATGGAAGCCAATAAAGACAATGGCGATATTGACGCCCCTTTTGATTTTGACAGTACGGAGGAGGTAGGAAATGGTCGTAACACGACTGTGAAGAAAACAAAGAAAATAGGTTCTTCTGATGTAAGAATAAAAGTCAGCACGGGCTCTGGTACTGCCGAAATCAAAAGCTAAGCAGAAGTTTTTAATTGCGCTGGAGAAATGGATGTCAGGTCATGTGACCTGACATTTTTTTTTATGATTTTCTCAGGACATAGACTCCCCCAATAACCAGGAGCACTCCGAAACCAAGATAGATGTAGGCGGTAGTTGCGCTAGTTTCATTTTTAGCAGAAAGCTCCAACTTGCCCACTTTCAACGATGCCGATGAATTCTGGAGCTGGGTTACACCTTCATATCCCAGGTATACACCACCTGCGATGAGTAAAATACTGATAATTTTCTTCATAGCTATTGAGTTTGTAGGAGTTGCAAGGTACATAACGAACAGCGGATCACAAGAATTGTGCGGAGGATAGTCGCCGGAGAAAGCATTTAAGGGTTATTTGTCCTTTTTGCCTTTGGTTTTGGTCTGATTTGGTTCTTGTTTTTCAGGTCTGGGAAAAGCCTTGTATTCCTCCCGGAGTTCGGGACTGTCATTGAAGCAGACTGGGCTGGAAGGTTTTGGGCTAGTTTTTTTTCTGTTATCTTTCATATAGCTCATCACGAGTAAAACTTGAATTTCTCGTCTGAACACCAATTTGAGATTGAAGGGTTTTAAGTTTTTGACTAAGAGAGTGGTTGTCGCCTGTCACCATCTTTTTTAGAAACTGAACAACCACTTCATTTAATGTTGTTCCATGTTTTTCAGCATAAGCTAAACTCTTCTCATAGAGTTCGTCGGCTATCTTAATGTTTATACTCTTCATGATTCTTTGCGCTGAATATAAGATACCAAATTTTTCTCAATTCTGACTTTGATTCCAGAGGAAATGATTGAAAACGGCTCTAATGTCATTATAGCTATAGTCATCGCCTAGCTGAACCTTGATAGGAGTGGCGCTGAAATTCTCAGCCTTTTGAACCAATGGAAGTATTTTTTCCACTTTTTCTACTGGAACAAGATCAAAAATGGAGAGCTCTCCCGTCTTGATAAAATCGATCAGGTGGACTTCGATAGTGCCCACGGCCAATCCTCTTTCCTCGGCTATATCAGCAATGGACTTGCCCTTTTTGAACAAGTCCATTGATGTTTGCTTACTGTCGCCTACCTTGGCTTTGGGCAGCCGGGGAGGAGGCGGAAGCTTCTCAGCTACTTCCCTGTGATGTTTGTCGGCTTGCTGCAACACCTGGCTGCTGTCGATTCCCTCGCTTAAGCCTTTGGTTAGCAGCAGGGCCTGTTCAATCAATTGTTGCCGGGCAAGCAACTGCACCTGAAGTGCGTGTAGTTCTTTCAGGTACTTTTTTATACGCTGCTTTTTCATCATTGAAGCGATATGAGCTTTCAGGGGCTCGAAGACTTCTTCAGCCATTCGCTTATCGAAATAAGCCTGTGCAGCCGACATGCGTTCGTGGAGCTGAGCGTATCTGTCTTGCTCTGCGTGGGGCAACAAGCCTTGAAGTTGGGCCAGGAACTTATCCGCCACATCTTTGTGACCAAGCGTGGTTTGCACCATTTTACTGAACAACTCAACTGCTTCTTCTTTATTGGGCACCTGGCGGCCATCAAAGCCCTTGTAGAAATCGGTCACTTCCTGGCAAATAGGCTGCCATTGGAAGGTGGTCATCAATTTATTTTCGATGAATGTCTTTTGTTCTACTTTTAGCAGTGGAGAAAGCGATGCTTCGTTCTCAGACTGAGAGACAAACTCATTGACTTTTTCGTCGCTTAAGATGCTTTGAGGAGGAATAGCCGAGCGCAAAACCAGCCCTTCCATATTGGTCAGTCGGCTGAGGGCCACGTACACTTGCCCGGAGGCAAACGACTGCCCGGCGTCGATAATGGCTTTATCAAACGTCAAGCCCTGGCTCTTGTGAATGGTGATGGCCCAGGCCAGCCTCACAGGATACTGCTTGAACCTCCCCATAATTTTTTCGTCAATGCTGTTCTTTTCGCTATTGAAAGAATAGTGCATGTTCTGCCATTCTTCCTGCACCAGCCGTATAGTCGAATTGTCTTCCGGCGTCGAAACAATGATCTTGTCGTTGTCAATACTTTTGACGATGCCTATTTTACCATTATAGTACTGCCTTTCTTCTCCCTTGTCGTTCCTGATGAACATCACCTGAGCACCGACCTTCAATTGCAGAATCTCATCGGCAGGATAGGCCCTGTCGCTGAATTCACCTTCCACTGACGCTTTGAAATTGTAGGTCTTGCCAGGCAGCTTTAAGAGTTCTTCTTCGTTGATGGCATGCGCTTTATGGTTATGGGAGGTGAGAGTTATATAGTTTTCTCCTTCAGGAATTCTGAAGTCAGGAATGAAACGCCTGTTGAGCATGGCCAGCTGTTCTCTGGTAACGGTGTTGGTTCTGATGCCATTGAGTAGGCCAATGAAGTCCTTTTCCGTTTGGCGGTAAATCTTCTGCAATTCAATGCGCAAGACAGATGCTTCGGACATTACGTGGGCATCAAAAAAGAAAGGGCTTTTGTAGTGCTCCTCAAGCAAAGTCCACTCATGGTCTTGCACCACTGGCGGTAGCTGATACAGGTCGCCTATCAAAAGCACCTGCACGCCACCAAATGGCTCGTGAAATCGCCTGCGAAAATGACGAAGGATCTGATCGATGGCATCGAGCATGTCGGCACGCACCATGGATACCTCGTCGATGATCAGCAGCTGAAGCTCTTGCATCAACTTACGTTTGTTGCTGTGCATTTTCATTTTTTGAAACAGCGATAGCTTGTCGTGAGCGCCGTCGGTTTCCTGCCCCGTCCAATTGCGCTTGATAGGAAGGAAGGGCCCAAATGGAAGCTGAAAAAAGGAGTGCATGGTGACCCCGCCTGCGTTGATAGCGGCTACACCTGTGGGTGCCACTACCACATAGTTTTTCCCGGTGGTTTCTACAATGTGTTTTAAAAAAGTGGTCTTTCCCGTGCCAGCCTTTCCGGTCAGAAACAAGTGTCTGCTGGTATGGTTGACAAAAGAGGCTGCCAGCTGGAAAAGCTGATTGGATGTGTCTGAATTCTTCATGGAGATCGTGAAGTTAAGAAAGTTGTAAAAAGAAACTGGCCGATCAGTTGACCGGCCAGCATTTAAAGTTGATAGCATTATTTCGATGAGCTTCTGTCGCCCAGGAGGAGGAGCTCATTTAGCTGCACTTCGGTAATGTACTTCATGTTACCTTCTTTGTCTTCGTAGCTGCGGTGCACCAGCTTGCCTTCCGCCACCAGCTCCGAACCCTTGTCCGTGTACTTCTCGACTATTTCAGCCACCTTGCCCCAGGCCACTACCTGATGCCATTGCGTTTCTGTTATTTTTTCACCTTTCGCATTGCGATAGCTCTCATTGGTAGCCAGGCTGAACCTTGCCATTTTCTTTCCACTGTCTGTGGTGCGCACTTCTGCTTTGGCACCCATGTTTCCGATCAACTGCACTTTGTTTTTTAAAGCGTACATAACTGTAATTGTTTTGGTTAAAAATTTTTATCTCAGTCGGAAGGCGTTGGCTTAGTTGCTTTTGCCGAACCGACGATACAAAGGTGCAGGGAGCCAAAAACGAAAGCCGGTTTCTAGTCGTTTACATTCGATAGTAGTCGTTTGTAAACGTTTACAAACGTTTGTTTTCGGATAATATTGGTGTTATATTGGTGGGTAAACTATTTGATAATGAGTGAAATAGTAGATTCAAAAACCTGCCTGGCTTGTGGGAAACCTTTGCAGGGAAGGATTGATAAGAAATTTTGCGACGACTATTGCCGCAATACTTATAACAATCAAACGAAGTCGGCCAGCAACAACCTCGTTCGGAATATCAACAATGCTTTGAAGAAGAACAGGAACCTTCTGGAAGCTATCGTGCCAGAGGGCGAGGTGATGGCCAGGGCCCACAGAGACAAACTGACGCAGGGGGGCTTCCAGTTTCGCTACATGACGCATACCTATACGAACCGCAAAGGCAATATCTATTATTACTGCTACGATTATGGCTACCTGCCGCTGGAAAACGACTGGTTTTTGGTGGTGAAGGGGAGGGAAGAGTAGCTTCACTGGTAGTAACCTCGGATAAATCCAAGGTTATATGGATTGATCGTCGGTGTAGGTGGGTTTTGATTCTTCGGATCCACCCAGAATAAATTCAGGGTTTGGAAAATGGCTCGTGCCTACGGCACTTTGATTATGGTGATCTAATTGCCAGTGCCATCGGCACGGTTTTCTAGACAGCCTAGACTTTATTCGAGGCTGATTGGTGATAATGTGCAGCTTTGCAGAGGGTAACCTTGGATAAGTCCAAGGTTACGGGTATCGATCGTACCTACGGCACTTTGAGTATGGTAATCCAATTTGCCAGTGCCATCGGCACGGTTTTCTATGCAGGCTTGAATTTATTCAAGGCTGATTGGTAATGATGATGTGCGGATTTGAAGAGTGTAACCTGGGATGAATCCAAAGTTACGGTCATATGTCGTACCTACGGCACTTTGAGTACGGCGATGCAATTGATTAGTGCCATCGGCACGGTTTTCTACCTTGCTTGGAATTTATTCCAAGCGAAATGTCAAATTGGTTCTTTAAACAAATATTCCCTGTCATAATCAATCTCGAATCGTTCCAGAAATTCGATGTATTCTTCAATGAAGCCCTGTTTGTTGTGATGGGCTTCCTGGTTTTTGATGTAGTTGAACACATTGTTCACCTGTGATTGATTGTATGAAAACGCACCAAAGCCGCCTTGCCATTCAAAGCGCTGTGGGGTGAGCTTGTTGTCATTGATCCATTTCGATGATTTGGCCTTGGCAGACTTCATTACTTCGGAAAAGGCCAAAGACGGTTTTAACTGGAAAAAGCAGTGCACATGATCATCCACTCCATTGACAATGATGTTCTTGCATCCAGCCTCGTTGATCAGATTACCAATCACCCCCATTAAGTCAGCTCTCCATTCTTTTTGGATGAGCGCCTGACGAAATTTCACGGCAAAAACAGTTTGGATATAGACTTTATTGTAGGTGTTAGGCATAGGATTTTGCTATCACTGATGGTTTAAAATACAGATATCCTGATGATTGAACAAATAGATTGCCCGCAGATCTTCTAGTAACTAAATAGGCTTGTAACCTTTCTCCTCAACCTAAGTACTTACTCCAGGCCGAAGGGAGGGCGAGTAACGAAAGTTGCGTGGTTCCTGCAACCCTTTTCTTTCGGACTTGTCACTGGAAATGTACTAGTCAAAAACTCAAACCCATGCTCAAAAATTTTCTTATCGTTGCCATTCGTAGCCTTGGCAAAAACCGGCTCTATTCGATTATTAATATTTCAGGGCTTTCGGTAGGGTTCACGTGTAGCCTGCTCATCTTGCTGTGGGTAGCCGACGAAACCTCGTTCGACTCCTTTCACCCCAAGGCTGACAGGCTGTATCAGGTATGGGGAAACGCCGAGTTTGATGGTAAAATCAACTCGTGGCGGTCGGTGCCATTGCCGACTTATGAGGCATTGAAGGATGCTCACAGTGGCATCGCCAACACCACCGTGGCCGACTGGGGCGGCAACCACCTGCTTAAGGTCGGAGAAAAGAGAATGATGCAGCAGGGCTATTATGTCGGGGAAGAGTTTTTGGAAATGTTTGAGTTTCCACTGCTAGTAGGAGATGCTGCAACTGTGCTGGACGACCCGTCTTCAATTGTCATTACAACGTCTTTGGCCAAGTCACTTTTCGGCGATGCAGACCCAATGGGGCAGGTCATTCGGGTGGACGATAAGAGTTCATTGAAAGTAACTGGTATTCTCAAAGACATACCCAATAACTCTTCCTTTGAGTTGGAATACCTGATGCCCTGGAAGCACAGAGAAGCTATCAATCCCTGGGTAGTTGAAAACAAGACCAACTGGGGCAACTACTCTTTTCAGGTATACGTGGAGTTAGTGGATGCATCGAAGCGGCCGGAGGTGGTGGCTGGCATCGAAAATATGCTTTATGAGCATGGAGAAACAGAACTCATTACAAAGCTGTTTCTTCACCCGCTTTTGAAGTGGAGACTGTACTCCTCATTTGAAAACGGAAAGGTCACTGGAGGCATGAGCGACTACGTAAGGCTGTTTACAGCAATCGCTATTTTTATTCTTGTTATTGCCTGTATCAATTTCATGAACCTTTCCACCGCCCGCTCCGAACGCCGGGCCAGAGAAGTAGGAATAAGAAAGAGCCTTGGCTCGAGAAAGGGGCAGTTGATTGCGCAGTTTCTGGGAGAGTCACTCTTTCTGTCAATGCTCTCGTTTTTTATTGCTGTGATCATCTCTCTTTTGGTGCTGCCAGCTTACAACAACCTGGTAGAAAAGGAACTGGTGATTGACTTCACTTCATCTCAGTTCTGGATTTACTCAATCGTTGTGGTGTTTGTAACAGGTATACTTTCAGGCAGCTACCCGGCATTTTACCTCTCTTCATTTAACCCGGTTCGCACCCTGAAGGGGTCTTTTTCTGTGGGTAAAAGTGGTGCAACACCAAGAAAGGTACTTGTTATCATACAATTTGCTTTTGCCATTATGCTGATGATCAGCACAGTGGTGATATTCAAGCAAATTGAGCTGGCTAAGAACCGGGAGCTGGGTTATAAGCAAGAGAACCTGATCACCATTCAGAACAATGAAGAGATAGCGAAAAACTACTACATCTTCAAAGAAGAGCTGGAGCAGTCCGGTTATGTAGAGTCTGTAACTCGTTCTAACAGTGCCATTACTGATATCAACTCCAACAATTTTTTGGGCTGGCCTGGTAAGCCGGAAACGCAGCGGGTGATTTTCACAACAATTGCCTGCGAATATGATTACGCCAAAACCATGGGTATCGAAGTGTTGATGGGCAGGGACTTTTCGAAGGAATTTACGACCGACACTGCCTCCATTGTTATCAACAAAGCAGCTCTTGATTTGATGGGACTGGAAGAGCCGTTGGGCACACCACTGGACCTATGGGGCGGCAAAAGGAAGCTCATTGGTGTGGTGGACAATGTGATGATGGGTTCACCTTACGATCCTGTCAAACCTATGTTCATGATTTTGGATCCCAATTGGACGGATGCCATTACCGTGAGGCTAAAAGCTACGGATGACCTGCAAGCTTCGCTGGCGGTGGTAGGCGACGTATTTAACAAACACAACCCCGCCTACCCATTTGAATACACTTTTGTCGATGTGGAATTCCAGAAAAAATTCACTACCATCAATATGACTCAAAGGCTGGCAACCATCTTTTCCTTTCTTACCATTTTTATTACGGGGTTGGGACTGTTCGGCCTTGCCTCATTCACGGCAGAGCAGAGGATCAAGGAGATTGGGGTCAGGAAAGTGCTTGGCGCTTCGGTGTTCAGTTTGGTAGCACTAATTTCAAAAGACTTTACCAAGCTTGTGCTTATCGCTTTTGCCGTGTCTGCCCCAATGGCCTGGTTCCTGCTAAGCAAGTATCTGGAGCGCTATACAATTCACACCAACATCGATTGGTGGATATTCCCATTGGTGGGGGTTGTTGCTCTCGGCTTTGCATTGGCAATTGTGTCCGACCAAGCAAGGAGGGCGGCGTTGACTAACCCGGCCAGGTCGCTGAGGAGTGAGTAGGTACTATTCAAAAAAGCCGGGAATGCTTACTTGATCAATATACCAGAAACCGTATTGGTGCCTGAAGCCAAGTAATGCATTTCCGGCAAATGAAAACTCCTCACCATCCTGTGAAAATGCGGAATAAGCCAGGTCGACGACAACCCTGGCTTTCTTCTTCTTAAGGCTAAAATCAACTTCCGTGATTTCTTCTTTCGTTACTTCAAAGTCTTTCCATGCAGCCTGAAATAGTTTTATTTTATCGACAAACGTTTCTTCCGAAACCTTCGCCTGTCCACTTTGACGCAATTCCTTGCATAGGGTGTGGCTTGCAAATTCATTCCAGTCACTTTTGAGCAGCTGATAGATAAACTCCTCTGTATGCTGCGTTAGATCGTGGTTATGATTGGGGTAAAATTCCTCATAGATAAAGTGGCTCACCATGCCATCCATACGAACATCGTCCATTTCATAATGGAATAGCTCATCGACGATAAACTTGTAAATAACACGGTCATCATAGCCATCCATATAGTCGAGGCAAACGCCATGCTCGCCCATGTAGTCAAGGAGCTCATTGAGTTTTTCGGTAATCGAGCTGCTGTCAAGATTCGCTTCGGCTTCGAAAGGCGGCTCCCCGATGAATTTGTAGACAGAAATCTTTTTAGCGTTTTTGTGAAGCTCCTCGAAGTTCTGAATGTAGTGGAGCCATTGATTTTCAATAACAGGGCTCAACTCGTTTTCTGATCCCTCAAAAAATTTGGCACCTTGTTCTGCCATCATCTTCAGCTTTAAAATGTTATTTTCCTGCTGAATTATTTCTTCGGGGGTTAGTTCGTTTTTGTCTTCCTCCATTAGATAGAAATGTTTTCTAATTTAATCTAAGAAAAAATTTTGGAAGAGAAAGCCAAAATTGGAGACGTTCTAACTTTGTTGCCTTGGCAAAGTGCCGTGTTAAACCGGTGTCTCACACCGATACGCTTGGGGGAAGTGAGTCGTGCGATTTTTGCTCACTTGAAAGCCTGACTATAGGCTAAAAGTAGCTCGATACGCCAAGCTGAACGCCACTAATCAGGGCTGGTGGATTTCCCAGCAGATCCATCTGCTGCATGTATCTGAAATTGGCTCTTAGCACAGTTTGAGCGGTTGGTCGGAAACTGATCGCAGGCACGATGGCCCAGAGGTGCTCCGATATATTGCCATCAGTTTCCTGAAACTTTCCTGCGTTCCAATCTACATACTCCAGCCTGCAGGCAATATTTAGTACGGCATTGTTGAATCCCAGCATTGGCTGACTTAGCACGGGCTGAACGACGTCAATAAATCCGCCTCTCTGCTTGTTGCCGTAAGTCTGGCTGTAGGTTTCGGGCACATCTACCATCACCCAGGCCCATTCACCCACAATATACGTTTTGCTAAATGGCAGCGTGGTGTTGACGTCTACAGCCCACACATCCAGGCGTCTTTTGTCGTCAAGTACAAGGCCATCGTCTTCAAACTTGTTAAACACCCCGCCCATGTACGACAGGCCAATTTCTCCTACCATATTGTGCCTTAGCGCAAACTTACCTGTGACCAAAGGCTGCCCATTGCTGCTTTCTTCAAACCTGTCCTTACTGGCCTTTGAAGCAGGCAGGAAAGTTTTGTTTTCAGCATTGCTAATGATGGAATCGTCGAATCCGTTGGTTACATAAGCCTCGTAGCCAAAGGCCCAGTCATTCATATATTGCTTGCCATAGAGCCCAAAGCCGACATTGCTCCAGGTGGCGGGCAGCATTTGGGTCATGGCAACCGGGCGATCCACAAACTCCCATTTTGGGCCGTCGTGATTTTGGTTGAAGGCGCCTATTGGATTCATAACCACGCCTCCCCGTAAATTAACCAGGGGATGAAAGCTGAAATCCATAGCAGCAAATTCTATGGAGATTTCTTTGCCACCTTCCTCCAACTCCAGTTCCGACAGGAACTTTATCTTTCTATGGATAGTGGATGCAACAAACAGTGTCATTCTTGGTATGCGGAACGTGTGGCCGTCAGTCACACCGTCTTCACCCATGTACTGATAATCAGCTTCGACATACCCACCAAGAGAAACGGGCATTTTTCCCATCTGAAGAAATGGCCTGTTGTAAACGGCGTCCATGTTCATTCCTTTGGCCTTTGTGGTATCAACCGGTGACCGACGCAATAAGGTGCTGTCTATTTGGGCTTGTACAGCTAAACTTAGATTGAAAAATATCAGGGTAATGAAAATGGATTTCATGAGAGGTCAATTTTTAACATATCATTCTCCTTGTTAATGAGGAATCTTCTCAGGTTTTTGTCTGCCGGGCCGTTTTGTACAGCTCCGTTACTGGAGAATTCGCTGCCGTGAGCCGGGCATTGTAGCCTGTCGCCAAACACCTGCAGTTCTGTTCCCTGGTGTGTGCATCGCATGAGTACGGCACTGAAGTCCGTGTCCGAGAACCTGTAAACACAGATCGGATATTCCAGCTTTTCATTTTGCACCACCACATATCTCCTGAATGCCTTCTCTCCCTTCTTTTCTTCTTCAAAAGAGGAGAGGGGAACCAGTAAAGATGACCCGGTTATCTGACCGGTAATGTATTTTGTTCCGGCGCAGCTTTGCAGAAGGCTTAGGCCTCCCAGCATGCCCACACAGCCAATGCCACATGTTTTGATGAATTTTTTTCTATCCATGGCTACAGTGATTTAAGAAATTTGAGGATAGCGTCTTTGTCTTCTTTGGCCAGCAGTTCAAACTGCGTTTTAATGAATTGCCCCTCACCGCCATGGAGCAGGATAGCCTCTTCGATGCTTTGTGCCCTGCCGTCGTGCAGCAGAAAATAGCTGCCACCTTGTGAGACGGGTGAAAGCCCCAACCCCCAAAGAGGCGGCGTACGCCATTCGTATGTTTCAGCGGAGCCTTCTGTGTAACCATCATCAAGCCCGGGCCCCATGTCGTGCAGGAGCAGGTCGGTGTAGGGGTAGAATTTCTTGTTGGAAAGTGCTTTGATATTCGTTTCCGGTGTTGTCCACTCTTGAACATGGCAGCTGGCACATCCAATTGACGCAAACAGCGCTTTGCCTTTCACCACGTCAGCATTTGAGCTCGCCCGGGGTATGGGCTCCTTAAGCGTTTGAAGATAAAATACCAAATCGTGGACCACCTGATCGGACACTTCCGGATCGGTTGCCAAATGTGTGTGTGGGTCAACTGGCTCGAAGGTAGTAGTAACGCCGATGTCCTGGTTATAGGCGTTTACGGTTTGATGAAGAAGGTCAATGGCGGCGGCCTTTTTCCCGAACCTGCCAATGTACTTGCCGTCAATAGCTGCATGCGTTGCGCCAGGCTGAAAGTAGGGCGGAGGAGTGATGTAGTTGGGCACGCCCGAAATCCCATCTCCGTCGCTATCGTCGGGGTCAGCATTGGCAAGGATTTGCGCATCTGTCAACGCTTCAAGGAATCCGAGGCCAGTATTGGCGGGTGGAGTAAATCTGGAGAATGTGACTCCATCAGGAAGCTGCTCTGGCTCATACCCGGGCACGGCCCTGTTCTGCAACTGTGGCCCGCCTTTTCCAATGAATGGGTTGATTCCGGGTGCAGACTGCCCAAACCGAGTAAGGGTGGTAAAAGGGTGCCCTTTGCCATCTCCGGCGTGACAGCTCCCGCAAGATGTGGCGACAAATAAGGGACCAAGCCCGTTAGCCGACGAGAATACTTCTGCATTAAAGGCAAAATCACCGTTAAGGAATCTTTTTCGCTCAGAATTGGAAAGCCCTTCCACGGGCCCATCAAGCAGCGTGTTTTCTTCGGGCGCTTCAGGAATGATTTCCTGGCAGCCACTTAGGACAAGGCAAAACAAACATAAAAAGCATAAAGACCTAGTTAATTGCATTTCGACCAACCTTTATTAATTATTAGACAAATATACTTGTTTATTTTTTAAATACAATAAAATTAATTTAGGTTAATCTAAAAATATAAAAACAAAACTACCTTTTAGAGAACGGATCAGATTATTTTTTGATGAGCCGCTGTTGCCAGCTTTGCGATGCGGTTGATAGCCGGATAGTGTAAACCCCCTTTGGTAGCAAACCGATTGATATTTCAACAGATTGCCCTGGGCCTGTCGTCAAGGATCGCCTAAGAACCTCCTGACCAGCCATATTGATGAGGGACACAACAGCGTCATTTTGCTGCTTGAGAAGTTCAACAGCTATGGTCTCACTTGCCGGATTCGGGAATAAATTGAAGATGTCCACTGCAGTTTCTATCCCGGTTACTTCCAATACCTGGTACGCCATCGACACAGAATCCGCACAGCCTTCATCATTGTGGGCTATCAGCATCACGTCATAAATCCCAGCGGAATCGAATGCCAGCAGGGGCTGCTGAGAAATGTCTACAAGGCTTCCGTTGATCATCCATTCCCACGAAGTAGCGCCTGGCGACAGGCTTGTAAAAGTGGCAGTCCTTTGCTTTTTAAGGATGAGAACCTCAGGCTCAATAAGGAAGGCTGCAGAGAAGTCGTAAGGATATATTGAAACTTCAACAGGGTCACTTTCTATAATAGAGTCGATCCCTTTTACAATTAGCTTCACAGTGTCCGTCACGTTCAAAACGTCGAATCTGCTCCCCTTGTACAGTGGCTCCCCGGTGTTTGCTGAGGTAAAAAGAAAGTTGCTCCCGTTTTCTGGCGCCAGGGTGAAGTTTTCGCCGGGGCAAACCGGGCTATCGGACACTAACGGCAGCTCCGACTTGGTGAAGCTCAGTAGTTTTGAAACTGATGAAGTACACCCCTGTTCGTTGCTGGCCACCAGCCTGACGGTAATTTCGGTTTGCTCTGCCAAAATCAACTGGCTATTCATTGTGTCTCCTATGAGGCTATCCACTAAATACCATTGGTAGCCAACGGCATTGGAGCTTTGATTGACCAGAAGGATCGCCGATTCGAACTGAGTAGTATCAGGGAGATAGGTGAAGTCAACCATGGGTTGATTTAGCTGTACAGGAACCAGGACTTTGCGGCTTTCAAAAAGGCTGTCTGCATTAGCCACGTAAAACGAAGTGTCTTTATCAAGCAGTCCGGAGGTGAAAAAGGCACCTTCGAAGACTGCAGCCTTGCTCGTTGAGTCGGTATAAACTTTTATTTTTGTAGCATTTACAGCCTGAATAGTTGCGGAAGCATTGGCGCAAATTACTATGGCATCGATGACCGGCTGTGTCGCTCTGTTAGCCACCAAAACAGTTTTAGTGGCGTTGGAAACACACCCTGCTTTGCTGCTCGTTGTTAGTGTTACGTCATAGGTGCCAGGCTCGTTGAATTTTGCCTGAGCATTTTCTAAAGTGCTTTGCGAACCATTGCCAAAGTCCCAGGCCCAGCTCACTGCTTTTTCGCTTTGGCTGGCGAGGCTGATAGTGGGGCTAACACCTGGTTCAAGCAGAACAGTGTCTGAGCTAAGGCTGAAATTGGCGTCGAGGCCGTCCATGTTAACCTGCACAGAAAACAGGTCGCCAGTGTAGTTGTTGTCGGCGTTTCGCACGAAAAAGGTGGCGGGCGATTTGATGGTGTCTGTCAGGTAGTCATTTCCGTGAATCAGCAGCGTGTCCGTGGCTCCGGCGTCGGCAAAGAAATCAAAAGAAGTGCCACCGGACAGGCTGATGGTAACCGGAGAATCCTTACAGGCCAAAACCGTGGCGATGGTTCTCGGATTGTTTTGGAATTCAGCATACCTGAGTCGGGCTCGCTGCACGGCAGTAATGAACCCATTTTTTGACTCGGCAGTAATCCAGGCAAAAGCTACTTTTTCACTTTTAAAGGCACCAAGGTTCCCAAGCTTCACGCCATTCATTTGAGCAGTGTTATTGCCTACTCCGCTTTGGCCGGCAGTTGTTTTGACCATTTCTGCACTCAGCCAGGCAAACTTAAGCGAATCGGTAAGCAGCGAGTCAGTCACGGCTATGTTTTCGTTCAGGTTATCGATGTCGGCTGCATAAAAAGTTGGCGTATTGTTTGTGAGCAGGGCTATCCCGCCATAGATGTTGTCTTCGTCAATGTAGGTAATCCCGAGTCTTAGAGAGTCGACCCATTCGGTGCGGTTATTGTCGCCGCTGCCGATGCTCCAGTTGGTGAAGAGTCCGGCATGAAGGTTTTCTATAGCATCTGCGGAGGTGTTTGTGACCCGATACTCAGTGATCATAAAGTTTCTGTCGTCAGGAGAATCCCAGGACAGCGTTTTCTGTTCCACGAGCGTTGACAGGGTTTCACTGAGGCTTGCTGTAAAGCTGTTTTCGTAGTAATTGTCGGCAACTGTTCCTCCGAATAACTTGAGGTGCTTGTCAACGGAGAAATCATTATTCCTCGTTCCGAATACGAGGTTATTGGCAACGTTGTCAGCCAATGAGGCGCCGCTATTTCCCACCAGGAAGCCAGCATGGCTTACAACACGAATATTTTGAAATGTAAACCCATTGCCTGCCTTTAAAGAGTCTTTTGTATAGCCGAGATCCCCTTTCGAATTGATGGTGAGCGATAGATTGGCTGACGAGGTAGTGGTCGAATCCGGGTGAGTGGTGAACTCAAAATATTGGGTGTCGTTGTAACCGGAAGCTTTAACTTTGGCTTTGAAAATGACCCTGGAACCAGGAGGAGTACTTTCATCCAGAATAGCAGAAAAAGCGTAGGTGGTCGTATCAAATGTAGCCAGGTAGGGGGTAGTCCAGGTGTTGCCGCTCAATGTCACTATACTACTCAGTGGTTCGAGGGTAATCTCCAGACCAGAGGCAGGCTTGAGCCAGTTAATAGCTTCCAGCTCATAATGTACAGTGTCGCCAAAAAAAACCTTCTGCCCGGCCTGGGTATGCAAAGAATCTTTCACCAAACGCACCGAAGGAGAAAGCGTATCAGTCAGGGCGCTGTACATGTTGAGCATGCCCCGGCCCAGCAGGCCCTTGTACTGCGCATTGCCTGCCAACCCGTCCACCGATGTGCCTGTTATACGCAACTGCTCCATGATTTGAACGGCAGAGTACTTTGGAAAATAAGACCTCAGCAAGGCTGCCGCCCCCGCTACCTGCGGAGATGAAAACGATGAGCCATCTGCGGTGCCATAGGTACTATTGTTTCTTGTTGAATAGGCGGCGGTGCCTGGAGCTACCAGGTCGACATAGTAGCTATAGGTAGCGAAGGACGACTTGGTACCATCGTTAGTCGAGGCCGCTACGGACAATACGTGGTCGTAACTGGCAGGGTAAAAAGTGAGTTCGGCATTGGTGTTGCCGGCGGCAGCCACCACCACCACATCCCTTTCCAATACGGCGTAGTTGATAATATCTTGCGCCGCCTGGCTGTAATTGCCGGTGGAGCCCCAGCTCAAATTGATGACATCCATGCCCTGATTGGCAGCATAAATGATGGCTTCGTAGTTGCCAAATGACGTGTTATCCTCTGTTTTAAATGCTTTTAGGGGGACAAACTTAGACTTAAAGCCTGTTCCCGCCATTCCTTTGGCGTTGTTGGTTCTGGCTGAAGATAAACCGGAAACGTGTGTGCCGTGGTCTCCAAAATCTGATTTGGGGTCACTATCTCTATTGGCAAAGTCCCAGCCACGGTAGTCATCTATATAACCGTTCCCATCGTTGTCGACGCCATCAATGGGGTCATTGGTATTCAGGTGGATGTTACTGCTTAGGTCCTCGTGGGTATAGTCTGCCCCGGTGTCAATGATGCCAATGACAATGGTAGAGTCTCCAGTCGTAATCCCCCAGGCGTCATAAGCTTTGATAGACGACAGATAGGGCTGCTTGGGGCTCGCTGTGGCGGCATCTGGGTCGTTGGGTATCAGAAAGAGCTGCTCTTTGAAAACTGGCTCGGCATAAAGTACATTGTCATACCGAAGCAATTCGTTGATAGCTTCCAGCGCATTGCCTTCTGCCAACTCAACTTTGTACATGTTAGCCAGGTATTTACTTGGCCGCTGGAGTGTTCTTGCGCTTGCATTGGATGCAGGATCGAGGGCTTTCAGCTCCTTTATCGATATCTTCTGGCTGATGGTGAATGAGGTGATATCGGGAACAGCTTGTAACGTCCGTCCACCTGTTGAATAGCTGCCGTCTTTGAATTTAATGATGAGCTGATTGGGCTGGATATCCGATGCTGACTTGCCCGACGGTAGTTGGTATCTTCTGCTGGGTTGGGCACTGCTTGCCATGGGCCATAGGACCATGAGCAGCATAAAACTGCCCGGTAACAACACTTTATACCATTGGCTTACCTTCATTTCTTAAGCTGCTAACGCACCTTTACTTTTCGCACTATCTGTGAGAAAAGAGAAGGAAAAAACCGCTTCACATAAATACCCCCCACTTCTTTCACTCCTCCTATGTACACCTCTTCTTTTTCTTTTTCCACTGCTCTCACAATCGTCCTTGCTGCCGCTTCCGGTGCAATGCCATTTGCCTGAGCGTCATCCATCTCGTTGAATTTTCCCCCGTCGCCAGTAACTGAGTTGACGGAAATCTGAGTCCGGATAAATCCAGGGCAAATAATGGTCACCTTGATACTGTCGTCGTGCAGTTCTGCCCTCAGGCCGTCGTAGAAGCCATGCAGAGCATGTTTGCTGGCTGCATATCCTGTCCGATAAGGCGAGCTGATGATGCCCACAGCACTGGAGATCACGACATGGTGCCCGTTTTTTCGGCTGATCATGCCTGGAAGCAGTGCCTTGGAAAGGGCAATGGCGCCAAAATAATTGACTTCCATTACTTTGCGATCCACCTCCAACTGAGTGTCTTTGGCCAGTGAGCGCTGGCTGATCCCGCCGTTGTTTACAAGCACGTCTACCACACCAAACATAGCTTCCGCTTCTTTAGCTTTGGCTTCAAGACTTGCTGCATTGGCCAGGTCGACTGTCAGTATTTTAACATTTTCCTCCACCAGGCCTTGCACAGATGCTACACAAGCAGCTTTCACTCTTTCCAGTTCTTCCTGGCGGCGAGCCGACAGAATAAGTTTCGCTCCCTTTCTGGCCATTTCATAGGTAATCGCTTCCCCAATCCCTGAAGATGCGCCTGTGATCCACACTACTTTGCCTTTTACCTCAGCCATACGCTACTTTCTTTTTTTCCACCGGGTGAATGAATAATTATAAGGATTTTTTTCGTCAGAGGACATGTCTTTTCGACTAACTTCTTCCCAAATGTGTGTGTCAGGAAGAGGGTATTTGACATTTCCCTCCACAATTACATCAATTTCTGTGATATAAAGGATGTCAGAAATAGGCTGTGTTTGCTTGTAGACCTCCCCACCGCCAATGATATAAAGTTCCTCTTCCCCGGCTGCTGCTGCCAATGCAATTCCTTTTTCGATAGAGTCAACAACATGAGCACCCTCAAGGCTGAAGTTTTTGTCCCTTGTTACAATAATAAACGTTCTGCCAGGGAGAATTTTACCAAGCGACTCGAAGGTTTTCCTGCCCATGAGCACGTGGTGCCCCATTGTTTGATCCTTGAAGTACCTAAAATCCTTGGGCATATGCCATAGCATTTTGTAATCATTGCCGATGACGCCATTTTTTGCCACTGCCACTATTTGAGAAATAATCATATCCTGTTGCCTCTGAGAAATTCTTCAATATCCATCCTTTTCTTGCCTTCCATCTGCAATTCCTCGATGGAGATATATCCATCTGCAGTTTTAAGATATAGGTACGTCTTGCTGTCACTCATCATTTCTTTTTCGCCCTTTTGCTCGACTTTTCGTGCCTTGTAAACTTTCACAGTTTTGCCCATTAGGGTTGTCCAGGCGGTAGGGTAGGGCGATAGGCCTCTGATGAAGTCAACCACCTGCTCAGTCGGTTGTTCAAAGTTGATCTCGCAGGTTTCTCTGAATATTTTTGGCGCTGTGGGCGTATCTTCAAAAATTTCCTGCGGCTGTTCCTTGTAGTTACCTTCTGCAATGGCTTCGACAGTTTTCAGCACCAGTGCGGCTCCCTTGTTCATGAGTCTTTCATACACTGTGCCAACGTTGTCCTCATCGCTTATGGACTCTTTTTCCTGAAAAAGGATATCGCCAGTATCAATTTCGTGTTTCAGAAAAAAAGTAGTGACGCCTGTTTCTTTCTCGCCGTTGATAATGGCCCAGTTGATGGGGGCCGCCCCCCTGTATTTGGGTAACAGTGAGCCATGCAAGTTGAAAGTGCCTAAGGCCGGCATTTGCCATACTATTTCGGGCAGCATGCGGAAGGCAACTACTATTTGCAGGTTGGCGTCCAAGGCCTTCAACTCCGCTATAAATTCAGGAGCCTTAAGGTTGGTTGGTTGCAGGATGTTGAGCCCCTTATCTTCGGCATAGGCTTTCACAGCCGATACACCCAGCTTTTTACCTCTCCCTTGTGGCTTGTCGGGCGCTGTAATCACCCCAACAATATTCCACCCATTGGTTACTAAAATATCGAGACTTGGCACGGCGAATTCCGGCGTACCCATAAATACTATTCGAAGATCCTTTGTCATGAAGGCTGTTTATTCAAAATCATCATACAGCAGATGCTTTTTTCTTATCTGCTTGTATGCATCAAGCTTTTTCTGCCACGTGGCTTTGATCTCAGCTTCACTCATTCCCTTCTCAATTTGCTTGCGAAGGTCAGGAGTTCCCGCCAGAAGGGCGAAGTAATTATTAAAAAAACTGGAGTCGGCCGGCGTTTTCTTGTAAAATGAAATGAGGTAGGAGAGGTCTACGGCATTGGGTACGGGAGCTTGCCTCAGGTCGGTACCATAACAAAGTTTGTCCTGATGCTTGGGATCCATCGACATGCCCGGAATTGGAACGGGAGTAAATTGAAAGTCGCCAAACTCAGGCGAAGGGTAGCCTAATACTTCAAAGGGAAAGTGAGTGCCTCTGCCCAGGCTCATCATCGTGCCTTCAAAAAGGCAGATAGAAGGATACCAGGCGATGGAATGGTCGGTTGGTAGATTGGGCGAAGGGCTTACAGGCAAATTATAAGAGCTGCTATGTGTCCAATTCGCCAGCTTGATCACTTGCAAGTCGGCTTTAACGCTATTTTCCAGCCATCCCTCGTTGTTGATCATGGTGGCTAGCTCACCCATGGTAAGGCCATAGGCAATAGGAATGGGATGGAGACCCACAAATGACTTTTGGGCTTCTTCCAAAACAGGCCCGTCAATTACATTACCCAATGGGTTGGGCCTGTCAAGCACTATAAATGGCAGACCGTTTTCTGCGCAGGCTTCCATGGCATAGCTCATGGTGCTGGTGTAGGTGTAGAACCTGGCCCCTACGTCCTGAATGTCAAAAATCACTACATCAAGGCCTGAAAGATCTTCCTTTGTGGGCTTGTTGTGGCTGCCATACAGGGAGAGGATGGGGATTCCTGTTTTCGAGTCGACTTCATTTCCCACCTTATCGCCGGCGGGGGTGTCGCCCCGGAAGCCATGTTCTGGTGCAAATATTTTTTTGATAGCAATGCCTCTGCTTAGCAGCGAGTCAACCAGGTGCGTTTCCCCAAGCATGGTGGTATGATTCACTACCATACCCACGTTTTTATTTTGCAGAAGTGGCAAGTATTCTTCCATCTGCGCAGCACCAACTTTTATCTGAGAATCAGCTACCTCTTCCACTACGGCCTTTTTATCTTCTTGTTTTGCCGCATCAGAGCCGCAGGCAGTCAGCATAATGGTAAAAAATGCAATCCTAATCATAGTGTAAATGTGAGGCATGTCTTTATTTTTGTGAGGGTCGAAACTAATTCTGCTGGCAAAATTAATCATTTTTGAATCTTTCCTACTTTATATCGAAGCGAATAAACAAAGACCATGAAGGGTCATTTTCGGCCTCCATTGGCAGGATTGCGGTAGCAAGCATTGCTGTAGGCCTTGCCAGCGCTTTGGTGGCTTTTTTGATCCTCAGAGGCTTTCAGACTACGATCGTTGACAAGATATATGGTTTTGCGGGTCATATGCAGATTTCCCGGTATACTTTGAAATCCAACAATTTTGACGAGCCCCCCATTAGCCTCACATCCGACTTTTATACTCACTGGAAGGAATATGACTTTGTTACTCATGTGCAGCCTATCGGCTACAAGATGGGGATTCTTAAAACTGAGGAGGCAGTTTTGGGCGTGGTGTTCAAGGGAGTGACAAAAGATTTTGATTCAACCAGGTTTACGCCAAGCCTTGTAAAAGGTCATTTTCCGCATTTTTCTGACAGTACTTACTCTCTTGAAGTGCTATTGAGCCAAAGAATAGCAGACAAGTTGGAGAAGGATATTGGTGATGAAGTGATCATGTATGTCGTGCAAAACCCGCCCAGGTTCAGAAGGTTGTCGATTGCTGGCATTTATGAAACAGGTCTCGAAGACTTTGACGACAGAATGATTTTAGGGGATTTGGGCCTGGTACAGCGCCTCAACAACTGGCCCGACTCTTTAGTAGGTGGCTATGAGGTGTTTTTGCGTGACCCTTCTGATATGGAAGCCGCTGAAAATGAAATGTACGATGTGCTGGACTCGGATTTATACGCCGATACGGCTGACAATAAGTATTTTCAGATATTTGAGTGGCTGCAGATGCTGGACAGGAATGTCGCCATTTTTCTGGTACTCATCCTTTTTGTCGCCAGCTTCAATATGGTGTCTTTTCTCCTCATCCTCATTATGGAGCGCACAAACATGATTGGGGTGCTGAAAGGCCTCGGAGCCACGGACCTGACGGTAAGGCGAATTTTTTCGTGGAATGGCATGCGGCTCATTGCCAGGGGGATGCTGTGGGGCAATGTAATTGCCGGTGGGTTGGGGTTGCTTCAAAGTCAATTTCACATCATACCACTTGATGCTGCCAGCTACTACATGCACTACGTGCCTATTTATTGGGACTGGTGGGCGATTGTGTTGGTAAATATCCTCACTTTTGTGGTAGTGAACCTCACGTTGTTTATTCCGACAACAGTCATTATCAACATCAGACCTATTGCTGCTATTAAGTTTGACTAAGCTTCTACCCGCAGGTATTTCCTGAAAAGGCTATAAATCCTCATTTGAAGCACGCCCAGAACAGCTTCCTGAAAAATGCCTCGGGTCATTTTGGATTCTCCACGGCTTCGGTCAGTGAAAATGATCGGAATCTCCTTTATTTTGAAACCATATTTCCAGGCAGTGAACTTCATTTCGATCTGAAAAGCGTAACCAACGAACTTAATTTTGTTGAAGGGAATGGTTTCCAGCACGTGCCGGCGGTAGCATTTGAAGCCTGCAGTAGTGTCTGACACTGGTATGCCAGTGATGAAACGGACATATAAACTGGCGAAAATAGACATCATTACCCGGCTTATCGGCCAGTTCACCACATTCACCAGCCCGTCGACGTACCTTGAGCCAATGGCCACATCAAAGCCGTCTTTGGCACAGGCGTTGTAAAGCTTTTCAAGATCTTTAGGGTCGTGGGAGAAGTCGCAGTCCATCTCAAACATGTATTCATAGCCCTTATCCAACCCATATTGAAATCCGGCTATGTAAGCGGTGCCAAGCCCGTGCTTGCCCTCCCTTTCCAGAATATGAAGTCTGTCTGGCCAAATACTCTGCATGTGCTTAACAATAGCTGCGGTGCCATCCGGAGAGCCGTCATCCACGATAAGCAGGTCAAACTGCATGGACAAATCAAACACCGCTTCGATCATAAGAGCGACGTTCTCTTTTTCGTTGTAAGTTGGGATAATGACTAAACCTTTATTCACAGTTTTTGCTAGTGAACGCCAAACATATTAAAACCATTTCGTTTCTTGAATATATAAAGTGAATTTGCCGCTTTTTTAACGATTAAATACCGGGATCAGTTTATGAACAAGGCCATATTTCTTGATAGGGATGGAGTAATTAATGTTGAAAGGGGAGAGTATACCTTTAGACCTGAGGACTTTACCATCGAAAAGGGAGTGAAAGAGGCTTTGGAGATCTTAAAAGAAAAGGGGTACACAACGGTTGTCATCACCAATCAGGCCGGAATTGCCAAAGCTATCTATACAAAGGAGGACGTGGAGGCTTGTCATGCAAAAATGCATGAGCAATTGCCGGGGCTTATCGACGACGTGTTTTATGCACCCTACTACCCTCCGCTCTCGGAATCGCTGGGCCGAAAGCCGGGCTCCCTGCTCTTTGAAAGGGCACTTGCTTTGTATCATGTTGACCCGCAACAATCATGGATGGTGGGCGACAATGACCGGGACCTGGTGCCCGCCAGAAAGTTGGGAATGCATACGATTGGCATCGGGGTTGCAGAAAAGTTTCCCTCCGCCGATGCCTGCGTAAGCAGCCTTTTGGAGGCGGTCACCAACGTCATTATGAAATAGACTAGCGGTAGCAGAAGTTAGCTGGCTATTTGTAGCCAAGTATCTTCAGCATGCTGTCGCTCTCCTGCTCTTCTCTGAAAAGTTTGGTCGTTACCGTGCCTCGCTGGTCTCTGTCGATGATGATGTGCTTGGGGGCGGGAATCAGGCAATGCTGAATGCCGCCGTATCCTCCCAGGCTTTCCTGGTAGGCGCCGGTATGGAAGAAGCCGAAGAAAAGTGTTTCGTCGTCTTCAATCACTGGCAGGAACACCTCCGAAGTGTGAGCTTCTGAGTTGTAGTAGTCCATACTGTCGCAGGTAAGGCCACCGAGGTTTACTTTGTGGAAATTGTTGTCCCAGTTGTTGATGGGCAGCATGATGTATTTTTGGTTCAATCCCCACACATCGGGCAGATGAGTAATAAATGAACCGTCCATCATGTACCAAAGCTCCTTGTCGTTTTGCAGCTTTTGGTCAAGCACCGAATAAATCGTTGCGCCACTTTCGCCTACGGTAAACGAGCCATATTCAGTGAAGATATCCGGCACCGGCACATTGTTCTTATTGCAGATCCACTGGATGTTTTCAACGATTTGCTCAGCCATGTAAGGGTAATCGAATTCAAACGCCAGGGAGCTTTTGATGGGGAAACCGCCGCCGATGTCGATCGTGTCGAGTTCGGGGCAGGTCTTTTTTAGCTCGCAGTACATGTAAATGAACCGGCTAAGCTCCGACCAGTAGTAGGCAGTGTCTTTTATGCCGGTATTGATGAAGAAGTGAAGCATTTTGAGCTTCGCTTTCGACTTACCGTCCTTGATTCTGTTTTTGTAAAAGTCGATGATGTTGTTGTACCTGATGCCAAGGCGGGAGGTGTAGAACGCAAAGTTCGGCTCCTCGTCGGCAGCCACCCTGATGCCAATTTGAAACTCGTCAACGGTAACACCCGATTCATATTTATCAAGCTCTCCCAGGTTGTCAAGAATGGGCACACAGTTTTTGAAGCCGTCGTTGATCAGGTCGGTAACGTACTCCGTGTAGAGTGGCCTCTTGAAGCCGTTGCAAACCACAAAAGTGTCTTTGGATATCTTGCCTTTTTCAAACAGGTTCCTGACAATGGGAATGTCGTAGGCCGAAGAGGTTTCGAGGTGAATGTCGTTTTTAAGCGCTTCCTCCAGCACGAAGGAAAAGTGCGAAGATTTGGTGCAATAGCAATAAGTGTACTTGCCTCCGTATTTATGCTTGGCTATTGCATTATTGAATATTTCTTTGGCGTACTGTATTCGTTCACTGATTTTCGGGAGATAAGTGAGCTTGAGGGGTGTGCCATATTGTTCTATGACATCCATCAGGTTCACTTCGTTAAACAACAATTGATTGTTTTCTACTCTAAATTCCTCAGTGGGGAACTCAAAGGTTTGATCAATCAGATCGAAGTAGCTTTTCATCTAAATCAGTGCGGTTCTTGATTACATTTAATATACCAGGCGCTGCGCTATAAAAGGCACAGAAAAGCAAATATAAAGGTATAGGTCGGCCATTAACAACAGTATTGCCAAATGATCTGGGCTGGCAACGATTTTTTTATGTAATCACTTATTTTTCAGGTAATTAGTGCAAATGAAGAAAAGGTTAACATTTCAGGTGCGCTTTGAGGGTTCCCATGGGTTAGTCGTGAGTTTTGGAGACATGCGCAATTTCGTGACGTGTTTTTGCGAATTTTTAATATTTGATGCGATTTCGATGCTGGAAATATCTTAAATTGCACCGTGGATGAATATTATTGACATCCTTACCCTAATTTTATGTCTTGTTACATAGGTAAACAACTGGAACCCAACCAGGCGCTCAGAGTCAGAGCGTTGCCGTGCAGAATATACCTGCCCTACTATCATTTTTCGTATAACTAGCACCGCCTGATGCTGGAACGCCAAGCAGGTCTGCTTTTTTTGACATTGTAAAGCAACAGGCGTTCGTTAACTGGTTTTCAAAGCTTAAACAACATAATCCCATTATAATGAAAGAGATTTTGCTCATCGAAGTTAAGTCAGAACTCGGTGCAGGCACAAGAGGTGCCAGTTTGGGCATCGATGCTGTTAAAATTGCCAGCATCGATCTTCAGTCAGATTTTTTTGCAAGGTACGATTCAGTGAACGTGCGCACCGACAACAGCCCATTGTTCACCGGCTTCATTTCACCTTCGGCTAAGTATGTGAACGCTATCATTGGCGTGGAAAAGAGAGTGTGCAATGCTGTTTGTGAGGCGTTGGAGTTTGGTCAGCTGCCCATGGTGCTGGCTGGTGATCACAGCACAGCGTTTGGTACTATCGCAGGCGTGAAAAAGGCATTTCCGGACAAAAGACTCGGCGTGATTTGGGTAGACGCCCATGCCGACCTTCATACACCCTACACCACGCCGTCAGGCAATGTGCATGGCATGCCTCTGGCCATGGCGCTGGGCACCGACAACCGGGACGTTCAAACCAACGAACCACCAGCCGAGGTTGCTCATATTTGGGAGGAGATTAAAAAGATTGGAGTTGAGGGCCCTAAGCTGCACCCTTCTGATGTGGTGTTTATTTCAAAACGTGACACGGAAGCACCCGAAGACTACCTGGCTGAGAAATATGGTATGCGTAATTACACAACCGAGGAAGTAAGGAAATATGGCCCAAAGAAAGTAGCGGCCATGGCGTTGGAACAGCTCCGGGAATGCGATATGATTTATGTGTCGTTTGACGTAGATAGCCTGGATCCTTCTGTGTCGGTGGGCACTGGCACGCCCGTGCCTGGCGGACTTACCGTAGAGGAAGCAAAAGTGATCAATACCGAATTGGTCAAGAGCCCAAAGGTGCTATGCTGGGAAATGGTGGAGATTAACCCCACACTGGATTCAGAAAACAAGATGGCCGAAGTAGCTTTTGAGATTATGGAAGCAACAGCTAGGTCATTTGAGGATTCGAGGATGAAGCCGGTGTTGGTTTAGTGACGACCTAACTGAAATTGGTTTATCAAAAGGATGTGGCATCAACCACATCCTTTTTTCGTATGGCGTTGCTAAATGCCCCGCAAGAGTCGGAATAACAATGAAATAACCAATAACACTACGAAAATGTAAAACACAATTTGTGCTATACCTGCTGCGGCCCCGGCTATCCCGCCAAAGCCCAGAACTGCTGCAATCAATGCGATAATCAGCAGTCCGATAATCAATCTTAACATAGCTTTTAATTTTGGTTGAAAATAAAATGATCTCCCCAATGCTAACGGCTCAAAACAGCCTGGGTTGGGGATTGAAGAGTTATGTTGTTGATTATCAGGTAAATAAAATTTTATAAAATAGAAATATAGAAAGAAAATATTGAATATTTTCTTGTTGATACATTCTCTAAAATGGCTTCGATTCTACGGCAAAAGTCTGGTTCTTCTACTCTTTCAACCAACCCATACGAACTGCCCAATCACGCAGGTAAGCCTGTCGGAATTTGTTGACCGTTTTTGCTCCTGCTCTGTTGTTTTCGATAAGAGAATCAGCAGGATTGTCCGTCCAGTAGTGTTGGCCGTGGTAAGTTTTAACGAAAGAGCCTCCCCAGCTTTCTCCTTCCGGGTTGTCTATGTCGCCATTGAGAAAATAGAGCACCGATGGTGTGTCGCCCATCTTGATGTCTTTTTTCTTGTTCCAGAACAAGTCTCCCAGTGCGCCATGGCCTTTTACATGATTTTCAACAAAGGTGAGATTACCCATGCTATTGGTGGTGTCGCCGCCCATGTACATGCCCCGGAAGGTGGTGTTGTTTTCTATCCACCACAGGTCAGGGTGGTTGTGAAAAAGGTAATCTCTCGATTTTGGATCCTGCAATGTGTTCCACGACCCAATGGAATATACTCTTATGTTGCTTTTGATGGAAGGGTCGTGTTGTACCGCCTGGGCTACATCGGTGATCGATCCCCAAACAAGGACGTACAGCGGCTGGCCAGCGTTTTCTTTGGCCTTCTCTATGAGCCATGAAGCACCTTCGCTTAATGCTGTTGGGGCTTCTGTTTGGAGAGAATCGGTTGCCCCTTGTTTGGTGATGCTTAGCAGGTACTCCGGGGAAGGAAAGCGTGCCGAATGTTTTTTGAGCTTTTCAAAATCAGCGGCATAGGCTGCAATTGTTTCTTCTATGTGTTCTTTTCTCCCTGCATCAGGGGGCGAACTAATCAAGCCGAGGAGATTGAATTGGTCGGCATAAACAAATAAATGAACGAGAGACTGGTAGTCTTCGGGGTCGCTGCCGCCAATGTCTGTGGAAACAATGATGTTTGGCCGGTCAACTACAGGCCTGGTATCGTTGCAAGCTGAGGCAAGGGCCATTGTAGCCAAAAGCAGCAGTCGCATGGGATGGCTGGAGGTGTTTTTGGGCATTCTGGTAAATCTGATTTCTTTATGGAATGTCACAGCTAGGGATGAAAGAGAAAATAGAGTGATAGAATATAATTTATGCAAGAATTATTTGAGTATTTTTTATATAAGCGATACCTTTATCGATTGACTATCTTTTTTTTGAATACATTATGCCTCTTCTAGCTATTGGACAAACAGGTGTATGAACTTTAGTTGAGTTTGTCTTTAGGCTAAATTATATAAGTTTTACTCATTATGGCTGTTCGACCTAACCTAAAAGCAGCAGTGGGGCTGATATTGCTATTGCTATCAGGCACTGTTTCTGCACAGAATTTTTCTGCCGGTGTAAATACTGAGAACCCCAACCCAAGGGCGGTGTTGCACCTTGTTTCCCCCAACGGCGATCAGGGACTCCTTATTCCGCAACTTACCACTGCGCAAAGAACAAGCATGGCGGGCGGTCTCAATGCCCAGTCCAACGGATTGCTTGTGTATGACAACGAGCTGGGACTTTTCTACTTCTGGCTTAACAGTGGATGGATTGCTTTATCGGTGACTGATTCACAAACACTTTCAGTGTCAGGTACCAGCCTTTCAATACAGAATGGAAACGCCGTTGATTTGCAGGCCGCCGGTTTTCTTACTTCGGAAACTGATCCTACAGTGCCTGATGCCATCAAAGACGGCATCGACTGGACTGAGCTAACCAATATCCCGGCTGGCTTTGCAGATGGTGTGGATGAGGTGGGGAGCTCCGCAGGCGACGGAACGACCATTTTAGGTGACGGCAATGCCACTCCCTTTTCTGTAGGCGTGATAGACATATCGCAGGTAAACGGCTTGGCGACGATTGCAGCGAGTGGATCGTTCAACGACCTGGCTGATGTGCCTGCTAATTTGGATGT